>Ga0210407_10000037_pt1 | contig 188370 bp, 157 predicted proteins | sample IncBWC27MmetaG_FD_150860 | JGI IMG/M metagenome (GOLD analysis project Ga0210407, IMG submission 150860) | Forest soil microbial communities from Barre Woods Harvard Forest LTER site, Petersham, Massachusetts, United States - Inc-BW-C-27-M | ecosystem: Environmental > Terrestrial > Soil >... | reverse complement strand
GGTCGAGGTGACCGTGAGCGGAGCGCGTCGGCTCTCGCGGGTTCTGCGTGACGATCTCGGGCTGACCGGAACGAAAGTGGGATGTGATGCCGGCGACTGCGGGGCCTGCACGGTTCTGCTGAACGGTGATCCGGTGTGCGCGTGCCTGGTGGCGGCGGGGCAGGCCGCGGGATGCGAAATCACGACGGTCGAGGGATTGGCGCGGCGCGCGCCGCTTTATGGTCGCTTGCAGCAATCCTTTCTTTCTCACGGCGCGGCACAATGCGGGGCGTGCACTCCGGGGATGCTGGTCGCCGCGACGGCGCTGCTGGAGAGAAATTCTTCTCCGGTCGAAAACGAAGTCCGGGATGCGATTGGCGGCGTGCTCTGCCGCTGCACGGGATACGGAAAGATTATCAGCGCGATCATGAATGCGGGAGCGAACGTCGAAGCTAGTGAGGCTGAGGTGTCGCCTGCCGCTGGGGCGGCGGTGGGTGCGCGCCTGGTGCGGCTCGATGGCAGGCGGAAAGTCGACGGCTCGGAGATTTTCGGTGCGGATGAAAATCCGGCAGGGATGCTCGGAGTGCGCGTGATTCGTTGCCCGCATCATCGGGCGCGGTTTCAGCTTGGAGACCTCGGCAAGTTCGTCGCGAATCATCCGGGGGTGATGCTCGTTCTGACGGCCAACGATGTGCCCGGGATCGATTGCTACGGCGTGATCCCCAGATTCGCCGATCAGCCCGTCTTCGCTCACCACGAGGCGCGATTCCGCGGAGAAGGCGTGGCGGCCATTGTAGGCGAGACGGATGCGTTGGAGGCGCTCGACCCAGGCGAATTTCCCGTGCGGTGGGAAGAGTTGCCGGCACTCAAGACCATCGATGAGGCGCTGGTGGCCGAAGCGCCGCGGATTCACGGGCATCGCGAAGCGAACATTCTGGTGCGCGGGCGCGTGGTTTGCGGCGACGTGGAAAAAGCGCTGGCGGAATCTGACGTCGTCGCCGAGGGCGAATACGAGACCGGATTTGTGGAGCACGCCTACATCGAGCCCGAGGCCGGATTCGCGCGTCGCGTCGGCGACTGCATCGAGGTTCAGGCCTGCACACAGTCGCCTTATATGGACCGCGACGACATCGCGAAGATTTTGGGGATTGCTCCCGAAAAGGTGCGAATCATTCCGACCGCCGTGGGCGGAGGATTTGGAGCGAAGCTGGATCTTTCAGTGCAGCCTTTCGTGGCGCTGGCGGCATGGAAGTTGAGGCGTCCGGTACGCATGGTGTATTCACGAACAGAGTCGATGGTATCGACGACCAAGCGGCATCCGGCACGGATGCGGCTGCGGGCGGGCGCAACGCGCGAGGGAAGGCTGACCGCGCTCGATTTTTCTGCGGACTTTAATACCGGAGCATATTCTTCGTGGGGACCGACCGTCGCGGGGCGAGTGCCGGTGCATGCGTCGGGTCCGTACCAGGTTCCGAACTATCGCGCGCTGACGCGGGCCGTGCACACCAACATTGTTCCTGCGGGAGCGTTTCGCGGATTCGGCGTGCCTCAGGCGGCAATTGCGCAGGAGCAAATCTATGACGAACTCGCCGACCGAGTCGGTATCGACCGGCTGGAGTTTCGTATCCTGAATGCTTTGGAGAACAATACTCCGACGGTGACCGGGCAGGTGCTTGGCGAAGGTGTTGGCATTCGCGCTTGCTTCGAGGCGTTGCGGCCGAGATGGCAGGCGGCACGGGCGGAGTCGGCCGCATTCAACTCGCGAGGAGTTGGCCCGTTGCGGCGTGGCGTCGGCGTCGCCGGCATGTGGTATGGCTGTGGAAATACTTCGCTTCCGAATCCGTCGACGGTGCGGGTTGGATTGAAGCGCGATGGCCGCATCGCTCTGCATCAGGGCGCGGTCGACATTGGGCAGGGATCGAATACCATCGTGACGCAGATTTGCGCCGACGCGATGATGGTGCCTGTGGCTCAATTCGACCTGGTTTCAGGCGACACCTCGATTTCTCCGGATTGCGGCAAGACCTCGGCCTCGCGGCAAACCCTGGTGACCGGCAAAGCGGCGTACATGGCGGGAACCAAGTTGCGTAGTGAGATCCTTAAACTGGCCGGGGCGTGTGACTGCGCGACCATTGAGTTCGGCGAGGGCTGTGTAACAGTGGTCGAAAGTGGAGACCGGAAGGTGCTGGCCCTTGCGGAATTGCCGCTCGATTCCAAAGGATATGCGATTAGTTGCGAGGCGACCTTCGATCCGCCGACCAGCCCGCTCGACGAAAATGGGCAGGGAAGTCCATACGCGGTATTTGGTTTCGGCGCACACCTGGCGGAAATTGAAGTAGATGTGGAACTGGGGACCGTGTGTGTGTTGCGAGTGACGGCGGCGCACGATGTGGGCCGCGCGATTAATCCCACTTTGATTGAAGGGCAGATCGAGGGCGGGGTCGCGCAGGGGCTGGGCATGGCTTTGATGGAGGAGTTCTTTCCCGGCAGGGGTGAAAACCTGCACGACTATCTGATCCCCACGGCCGGGGACGTTCCTCCGGTGGAGTCGATTCTGATTGAAGACGCGTCGTCGATTGGACCTTTTGGCGCGAAGGGAATCGGCGAGCAGGCGGTGATTCCGACGGCGCCCGCGATTCTCAATGCGTTGCATGATGCGATCGGAGTACGCATCCGCAAGATCCCCGCGACGCCGGACCGCGTGCGTGCGGCGATTCTGGCCAAGGCCAGCGGAGGCGCCCGTGGCTGACGATGCGATTCGTTGCGATGCGTGTCCGGTGCTCTGTTACATCAAGCCGGGACGAACCGGATCGTGCGACCGCTATGGCAACCACGAGGGCAAGTTGGTGCGGCTTGATCCGCATGTGGTGCTGCATCGAGCTTTGGAACGTGGGGAAGCGGTCAAGCCTTTTCTGGAGCGGGGCCGCGAATGGGACGGCACACTAGGCAGTCATGGCGAGACATTTGTGACCGCGATCGGAGCGGGCACGACCTATCCCGATTACAAACCGGCGCCGTTCATCATCTCTTCGCAGGTGGAAGGCGTCGATATGGTGACGGTGGTGACCGAGGGAATTTTCAGTTACTGCGGCGTCAAGGTGAAGATCGATACCGACCGGCATCTGGGAGCGGAGTGCAGCACGGTGCGCGCGCAGGGAGAAGCCGTGGGCCACGTTACCACCAGCGAATACGGATCGCAGATGCTGTCGCTCGGCGGGGTGCGGCATTTGACCGGAGGCAGCCGCCACGAAGGCACGGCGACCTGCGAGACGCTGCTGAATTTGTGCAACGGCAAAGCGGTCGAACTGAAAATTGATGACGGCGCCAAAGTTGTAGTGCAGGCGGGCCAGCCGCCGATCGTCGACGGTGTGCAGGAAGAGCGCATGCGCGTGGGCTGCGGCTCGGCGACGATCGGAATGTTCGCCAAGCAGTGGTTTGGCAAAGTCGATGAGGTGGTGGTGGTCGATGATCACATCACTGGCGTGCTGTCGGAACATCAGGCGGGCAAGCTGCTGGGCGTGCCGGAGACAGGGATCAAGCTCAAGGGGAGACGCTCCACCCCGGGAAGATATTTTCAGGTGGCGGAACCGGGCACGGCGTGGGGCGGGACTGAGATTGATGATCCGCTCACGATTCTGGGAAAGTTCAACGCGAAGAAGGCGTGGCCCGGGCTGCGCTTGCTGATGGTAAGTACGACCGGTGAGCACCACGGATATTTTGAGTTGGACGAGGACCTGAAGCCCAAGGAAAAAGAATTGCCAGTCGACTTGCGCGAATCGGTGGCGCGCATCAAGGAGAATTGCGAGCCCGCGCTGTGCACCGTGCTGTTCATGGCGGGAGCGGGAGGATCGCTGCGCGCGGGCGTGACCGAAAATCCGGTGAAGCTGACGCATTCCGTGAGCGACGCGTTCACCCGCGTGACCTGTGGAGGTGCGCCCGTGTATGTGTGGCCCGGCGGCGGAATCACCTTTATGGCCGACGTAACCCGCATGCCGCAGGATGCGTTTGGTTATGTGCCGACGCCGGCGCTGGTGGCTCCGATCGAGTTCACCTTGAAGCTGGCGGATTACGCCGCCCTGGGCGGATATGTGGAGCATGTGCGTCCGCTGAGTTCGTTGATTGCGAAAGATGAAGGGCGGCAACGCGTGGCGGCGCGCGCGGAGAATCCTTGGCCTCTTGAGTCAGGAATGAAACCGGCGACAACAGTCAAAAGTAAAAAGCGATGAGGCAGCGCGCACAGATCCGAATGCTGGCCGATGGACGGCGGATGCATCTTCACGACGGCCCGATCGACCTGATCGTGGAGGCGTTCGGATCACAGCGCGCAGTCGAGATGGCGTATCACGCTGCGAGTACGAGGTTCGTCACGGTGCTCGATGAGTTGTGCGGCGAGCTTTGGTACTTGCGGCGGCGTTGCTCGCCAGAGAATGAGTGGCCGCAGGGCGCGGTGGCGCGGAGAATGGTGGCAGCCGCGATGCCTTATGCTCCGCAATATTTCATCACGCCCATGGCGGCCGTGGCGGGCGCGGTGGCGGAGGAGATTCTGGCGACGATGGTTGCGGCTGTTGAACTGTCGTCTGCGTATGTCAACGATGGCGGCGACATTGCGGTGTATCTGAGCCCGGGCGAGAAATTTGTGGTCGGGATGATGGAGCGACCGGACCGACGTTCACTGCTGGGGACGACTACGCTGCATGCGGCCGAACCGGTACGCGGCATTGCCACCAGTGGGTGGCGGGGCCGCAGCTCTTCCCTGGGCATCGCGGACGCGGTCACGGTGCTGGCGGATCGCGCCGCGGCCGCCGATGCGGCGGCAACGATTATCGCCAACGCGGTTGATCTGCCGGGACACCCTGCGATCGTTCGCGTTCCGGCTTGCGAGCTCGCGCCCGACAGCGATCTCGGAGATCGGCTGGTGACACAGGCTGTCGGTGAGTTGGTTTCAGAGGAAGTTCACCACGCTTTGGAGGCGGGATCGCGCACCGCTGACCTTCTGTTGAGAATGGGATTGATCCGGTCCGCGGCTCTGAGCCTGCAGGGAGAGACGCGCGTCGTGGGGGATGTCGGACAATCGAAAATGATCGCGACGCCGCTTGGCGAAAGAGGCTACGCGCATGCCTGAAGTGGTGGTTCGAAAGAAATCGATGTGCGTGGAAGAGATTTTTCACGAAGGAGGACCGGTGGCGGCAAAGCCGCTTCGTCGCGCCGCGGCGATTGCGGTCATTCGGAATCCGTTTGCCGGAGCCTACGTCGCGAACATCGAAGGATTCATGGACGATCTGAAGCCTCTCGGTCTGGAGATGGCGCGGTCTCTCGTTGCCGCGCTGGGCGGAGACGCGAAGGTCGTCGAGGGCTATGGCAAGGGCGCGATCATAGGTTCGGCGGGAGAACTTGAGCACGGCGCACTCTGGCATGTGCCGGGCGGGTACGGAATGCGCGAAGTGCTCGGCGGCGCGAAGGCGATTGTGGCGTCGACGAAGAAAGTTGGCGGTCCGGGAACGCGGCTGGATGTGCCCATCACGCACATCAACGCGTCGTACGTGCGCAGTCATTTTGATGCGATGGAAGTGGGCGTGAATGATGCGCCGCGGGCGGATGAGATTCTGCTGGCGCTGGTGATGACGACGGGAGCGCGCGTACACGCGCGCGTGGGTGGGCTGAAGGTTTCGGAGATCAAGGGAGAAGACGGGCTGCGGTGACGACAAGATGAAAGCGAAAATCCGGAAGATCGCGACCTTCGTGGAAGAAACGCAGCGCGAGATGGATCGTGCAATCTCCCCGCCGACGCGGCGGGCTGCGGCTGTGGCCGTAATCGAGAATCCGTACGCGGGAAAATATGTTGAAGATCTTTCGGAACTGATGGCGATTGGCGAAGAACTCGGCGAACTGCTCACGGCGCGAGCGGTGGCTGCGCTGGGAATCGCGGGACCATCGGCGGAGAGTTATGGCAAGGCCGCTGCGGTCGGCGAGAATGGAGAACTGGAACACGCGGCAGCCATTCTGCACCCGAAGCTAGGGGCCCCCGTGCGGCGCGTGTTAGGCAAAGGCGCGGCGCTGATTCCGTCGTCGAAGAAGCGCAGCGGCATGGGCGTGGTGCTCGACATCCCTCTAGGCCACAAAGACGCAGCGTTCGTGCGCAGCCACTTCGATGGCATGGAAGTGCGAATCAATGACGCGCCGCGGGCGAATGAAATCATGATCGCGGTCGCGGTCACTGACAGCGGGCGTCCGCTGCCTCGCGTCGGCGGCTTGACCAAGGAGCAGATCAAAGGGGAAGACGGACTGCGGTAGGGAATCGTATGGGAAGCAGCTTCATTGAATATCGCGACTACGGCTTTTGGTCATTCGATCGTTTTATTGAATGTCTGGCCAGGGAGGTCGCCGAGGATATCGTCAAGCGGGAGAAACTGGAGGACTGGGAGGTGAAACTTGTCGCACACTGGCGGCTACAAGCCTCAGGCGGCTTCATGGGCTGCGTTCATCTAAAGCTCGACGAGTTCCTGACCGAAGAAGAGAGAAGGCAGCAGCTTCGTAAAGTTGTGCAGACCGTTGTGGACCAGCATCCGCCGGGAGATGATCCGATTCGTCAAACTGGAGTCCTCCTCCTGCAATTGTTGGATGGCAACCTCATGACAGATGCATCAAGTCCGCTGGATTACATGGTTGACAAGAAGCTGTATAAGGCGCAGCAACTTAAGATCTGACCGTCATCAGGGCTTGGATTGGGGAGGGGGCGCGCGCATCAGGAAAGAGATGTCTCCCACTTTGCAGAGGACCTTCCCCGGAGAATCCGGCGTCGAAGAGACTTTGCCCGCCCGCACGGCATTGAACGCGGTCACGAGTCGCGGAAGGATTGTCGGCGGCGCGACTGGAATGTTATGCGCGCCTAGAACTAACTTCACCTGCGGCGCAAGCGCAGCCAGCCGTCGAATCGACACGGCATAGGCGTCGAGATCCGTCTCGGGGCGGAAGAGCCAGATGGGCGCGGGATAGTAAGTGTCGCCGGTGAAGAGCAGGGCATTGCCGCGATCGATCAGCGAAATGGAATCCGGTGTGTGGCCGGGCGTGGCGATGACTTCCAGAATGCGGCCGCCGAGATCGAAGTCGTCTCCATCATGGATCTTGGCGGTGATCTTCCAGGGGCGCGTCGCGTAGGCCTTCGCGTCGAATCCTTTCGGAAGAGTGCCACAGATCTGATCGGGCGTGATTTCCGCCTGCGCGTCTTTGCGGGAGCCGCGCGCGTTCTTGCGCGTAAAATCTATGTCCATTCCGTAGATGGTGTCGAATTGCCAGTTGCCGCCGACGTGATCGTCGTGGGTGTGCGAGTTCGTCACGATGACGGGGAGGTTGGTAAGCTCAGCCACGACTTTCTTGATGTCGCTGATGCCCATGCCCGTGTCAAACAGCAGGGCCTTCTTCTCGCCGACAATCAGGTAAGCGATGGTTTCTTCGGCTTGATGCGGTTCGTAAATTGCGAAGACTTTTGGCGCGGGTTGGTAGACCTCGAACCACGGGTCGCTGACGGGAATGCGCGTCAAAGCTTTGTATTCGGGACGCGGGAGGGCGCGGCACCAGTCGGCGGGGATGGGCTGTTGCGCGGCCAGAGGAGCTGCAGCGAGGATGAGAGCAGAGAAGAGTAGGAGTCGAAAGTTTTGCACTGTAATCCCTCGGAGGCTGAAGCCCGTTCATATCACTCGCTGCTGATCGCAGCGCGGGAAGCGCTGCGCCACCCAAAATCAAAAACGGTTTCTCGATGCGCTTTTTCGGCTCGCTGCGCTTGCATGGACGGCCGAAGGCGGCCGCCCTATTGGTCCGTCCCCACACGATCCGATCATGACTTTACGATTTCCGGCACTCTCGTCGCTGGCGGGGTGTTGCGGCTGCGCTGGATACTCACTGCCCCTTCGATGACGACCATGCCAACCCCGGGCAGGTCTCCTTTTTGAATACTGTCCAGCAAGTTCTTTCCGGCGGACTGCTGCGCGGTGTCGAGGAAAACGAAACTGGCTTCGCGTCCGGCGGCAATCAGACCGCAGTTCAGGCTGCGCATTTTTGAGGTGTTGCCGGTTGCGAGGCAGATTGCGATCTCCGCCGGAATTTCTCCGAGCGACGACAACATCGCAATCATGCGCAGAATACCGAGCGGCTGCACGCCCGAACCGGCGGGCGAATCGGTGCCGAGAATCACATGGTTGAGATGGCTCACCTCTCGGGCCGTGCGCAGTGCCAGCAATGCTGCGCGCTCGTTTCCGTTGTGAACGATTTCCAGCGCGCGCGGCGAGCGCAAACATATATCCATAATCTGATCATCCGGCAGTGCCGTGTGTCCTCCGTTTATGTGCCCGACCACGTCGGCATCGGTCTCGAGCACCATGTCTTTGTCGATGAGGCTGGAGCCGGGAATGGAAGGCCCGCCGGTGTGAATCGTGCTCTGGATGCCGTATTTGCGGGCCCAGGCGACCATGCGGCGTCCGGTGATTCCATCTTTTACGCTGCCCAGTCCGACTTCGCCCAGGAATTTCACGCCGGCCGCGGCGAGTTCCTTGAAGTCCTCTTCGACCATGCCTTGTTCAAGGATGGGAGCTCCGGCGAAAACTTTCACGCCACCGGGGCGAAACGACTGGAAGGCCCGCTGCGCGAAAATCGCCATCGCCTTCAGGCCGACAATATCTTTCGGGCGTCCGGGCGTGTGAACTTCTCCGGCGGAAACCATCGTGGTGACGCCGCCGTGCAGGCAGCTATCGATCCAGCCGAGCTGGTTCTGCCGCGGCGTCCAATCGCCGCAGACGGGATGCACGTGGCTGTCGATGAGTCCGGGCGCGAGCGCGGTTCCCTTGGCGTCGATCGTTGTCGTGGCACCGGCGATATCGATGTCTTTTTCTTTGCCGACAGTGTGGATGACCCCGTCCCTCGCGACCACCGTGTCCGCGTCGAGAATCGGATGGTCAAGGTCTCCGCTGAGAAGGAGGCCAATGTTGCGGATCACCAGTTTGCTGGGGCTGGCGGATTGTGCCGGGCCGTCGTGGCTCATGAAATCATTTCACCTTAGCGAGTGGAATCCGCCATCATACGCGACGCTTCTTCGCCGGTGAAGCGGCGCCTCCGGAAAGCGCTTTTTTCCGAAATGATGGGCACGGCTTTCCGGATGAAACGGATCTTCAAGCTTTACCATAATGCAGACATGATGCGAGACGTTGTCAGCGCTGAAGCGACGGTGTTAGGCTCGGCTCACGCGCGGGCCAGAGGCCCCCGCGACAGCCGGCGAGACGCCGGCGCTACAAAAGGCGAGTCGGCTGCCCGGAGAGGAGAATCATGGTGTCGCGAGAATTTATTTTCTGGGAAGTGGACGTGCAAATGGATTTCATGCTGCCGGGCGGGAAACTATATGTGCCGGGGGCGGAGAAGTTGCTGCCCAACATCCGCAGGCTCGCCGACGCGGCACGGCAGGGGCAGGTGTTTTTGGTTTCGCATGGATGTTTTCACGCGCCCGACGATCCTGAATTCAAAATCTTCCCGCCGCATTGCGTGAAAGGAACGCCCGGTTCGGAACTCGCCCCCGAAGCCCTGGCGGAGAAAGTTGCGCGCGTGCCGAATGACGCGGAGGCAAAACTGCCCGAAGATTTAGCCAGATATCAGCAGATTCTGCTGGAAAAGCAGACATTGAATATTTTTGAAAGTAGACACGCGGACGCTCTGCTGCAGCGCCTGGGAAGTCACGCAGAGTTTGTCGTTTTTGGAGTGGTCACGGAATACTGCGTGAGCTTCGCTGCCAAAGGCCTGCTCGAACGAGGACGGCGTGTTGCCATAGTGGAGGACGCTATCGAAACTCTGAAGCGAGAAGATGGACAGAAAACGATTACGGAGCTGGAACGGCTCGGGGCGCGACTCACCACCACCGACCAGGCTCTCAGCGCTGTCAAATTGAGGGCACTTCAGCACTGAGAGTCCGGCCCTGGGTTCTAGTGATGGTCGTGATCGCGGTCGCCGTGGTTGTGGCGCCAGGTCCAATATTCTTTCTGCTCATCCTTGTTGAGTTTGCGGAAATCGCGGTGAGCATCACGGTGAGTCTCGCCTGCCCAGCGGTTATAGTAGCCGACCTCGTCGTCGTTCCACACGTGATAGTCGGTGTAGTAAGGGTCGTAAACGCGATAGTAGTGGTGCTCGGCGCATCCGATTCCCGCCAGGGACGACGCCAACGCGGCCGCCAGCAGCAGCGAACTCAGGGGGTGCGAACCACGGATCATGTTTTTCTCCTTCGAGTTTAAGAAACACTGCTCAGCGCGATTAGTTGCTGAAAACGGTGCGCCGGTTTCACTAAAGTGAAGTCGCAGAGAAAGAGCCGGCAAAAAGTGGTTCCGATTCGACTCTAACGTTTCCTTCCGAACTAGATTTCCTTTTCTTTCGATTACTTTTCAACCAGGTTGGATTGTAATAGACTTGTGTCCGAGGAGACTCTACGTTGGGCGACCCGTTGCGCGCACTGCTGGACTTGCCGGAGCAGGAAAGAACCGAGCGCGGGCTGGAACACACGCCTCGCGAAATCTGGCAGCAGCCCTCTACCTGGGGCAAGACCTACGAGCGCTGCCGGGAGCGCGCCGCCGATTTGAACGACGTGCTCCGGCGGGCCGGAATTGGCCGCGGCAGCACTTCCTCTCCAAGCGTCTATCTGGTCGGCGCGGGCACTTCAGACTACACCGGCCGGGCTTTGGCGCCGTTGCTTCGGCGCCGCTGGGGCTGTGACGTTTGGCCCCTGCCCAGTACAACTCTGCTCACGGAATTCGAGGAGTTCCACCGTCCCGGAAGAGAGTATCTCTGGCTTTCGTTTTCGCGTTCAGGGGAGAGTCCTGAGGGCGTTGCGCTGCTGGAGCAGGCGCTCGACCGCAATCGCGACATCCGCCATCTGGTGGTGACCTGCAACCAGCAGGGCACGATGGCGCAACTATGCGCGCAGCATCCCGACCGCGCGATCGCGCTGGTGCTCGACGATGCGGTAAACGATCGCGGGCTCGCCATGACCAGTTCATTCAGCAACATGGTTCTGGCTGGGCAGTGCGTTGGTCATCTGGAAGATCTTGCCGAGTTCGGCCAGGTGGTTGGGCGATTGTCTGAGACCGGAGAGAAGTTTCTTCCCGCTGCGTCCGAAGCCGCTGCTGCCATGACGTTGCTGGGTTGCACGCGCGCCTGTTTTGTGGGTGCGGGAGTTCTGCGGGCGGTGGCCGACGAATCCGCGCTGAAAGTCGTGGAACTCAGCTCCGGCAAAGTCACCACCATGGCGGAGACTCCGCTTGGCCTGCGCCACGGCCCCATGTCGAGTGTCGACGGGAACACTCTGTTCGTGGCCTTCTTATCCAGCGACAGCCGGCGTCGCGGGTATGAACTCGATCTGCTGCGAGAGATGGATCGCAAACATCTGGGTCGGGTGCGCGCGGTGGTGACGGCGCGGGGCGGCGAGGATGTTTCAGCGCTCGCCGATTATTCGTTGTCTTTGAATTGTGCAGCCGACTTTCCCGACTACTATCGTCCGGTGCTCGATGTGATGCTGGGACAGTTGATCGGCCTGTTCGCCTCCATGCGCTGCGGTCTCAAGCCCGACCAACCCAGCCCCGGCGGGACCATTACACGAGTGGTCGCGCCGATCAAACTGTATTCGTAATCTCAGTATTCGTATCTGCCCCGCAAGTCTCACCTAGGTAATGCTGACTTCCGTATAGGTTCCGTACACCTGCCGCAAGGCTTCGCAGATTTCGCCCACGGTGGCGTAGGCGCGGACCGCGTCCACGATGTAGGGCATGGTGTTGGCGGAGGAGATGCTGCCGTTTGTCCCGGCTTTCGGTTCCTGCGCCGCGGCTTTCTTGAGTGCCTCAAGGGTGCGCTTTACGTCGTCGTTCGATCGGCGGGCACGCAGGGTTTTCAGTTTTGCGGTTTGCTGGCGGGCTACGCTCTCGTCGATGTAAAGAATGTGCGGCGACTCTTCTTCGATGACGAATTCGTTGGCGCCGACGATCACTTTCTCGCGGGCCTCGGCGGCGCGCTGGTACTGGTACGACGCCTCGGCAATTTCTTTCTGCGGATAGCCGCGATCGATGGCCTTCACCATACCGCCCATGGCATCGAGCTTGCCGAAATAATCGAAGGCGCCGCTTTCCATTTGCAGGGTTAAGTTTTCTAAGAAGTATGATCCGCCGAGCGGATCGACCGTCTGGGTCACGCCCGATTCATAGGCGATGATCTGCTGCGTGCGCAGCGCAATGCGGGCCGCCTCTTCGGTGGGCAGCGCCAGAGCTTCGTCGTAGGAATCGGTGTGCAGCGACTGGGTTCCGCCCAGAACGGCGGCCAGCGCTTGCACCGCGACGCGTGCTATGTTATTCATCGGCTGCTGCGCCGGCAGCGATACGCCCGCCGTCTGGGTGTGGAAGCGCATCAGCCAGGTGCGCTGGTTCTTGGCGCCGAAGCGGTCTTTCATTACGCGGTACCAGATCTTGCGCGCGGCGCGGTATTTGGCGATCTCTTCGAAAAAGTCGTTGTGCGCGTTAAAGAAAAAACTCAGCCGCGGACCGAACTCGTCCACATCAAGTCCGCGCCGCTTGGCCCACTCGACGTACTCGACGCCGTCATAAAGCGTGAACGCCAGTTCCTGCAAGGCGGTCGATCCCGCCTCGCGAATGTGATATCCGCTAATCGAAATCGTGTTAAAGCGCGGAGTGAACTTCGAGCCAAACTCGAACGTGTCGATGACCAGCCGCATCGATTGCGCTGGCGGGTAAATGTATTCCTTCTGCGCGATGTATTCTTTGAGAATGTCGTTTTGAATCGTGCCGGAAATCTTCTTCCAGTCCGCCCCTTGCTTTTCCGCGACCACCAGGTACATCGCCCACAGCACTGACGCGGGCGAGTTGATGGTCATCGACACAGTGGTCTTTTCGAGATCGATGCCGCCGAAAAGAATCTCCATGTCTTCCAGCGAATCGATAGCCACGCCGCACTTGCCGACTTCGCCTTCGCTGGCCGGATGATCGGAGTCGTAGCCCATCAGCGTGGGTAGATCGAAGGCGACCGAAAGCCCGCTGCCGCCGTGTTCGAGCAAATATTTGTAGCGTTGGTTGGTTTCCTCGGGCGAAGCGAAGCCCGAAAATTGCCGCATGGTGAAAAGCTTGCCGCGATATCCGGTGGCGTGAATGCCGCGGGTGTAGGGCGCCTGGCCGGGATAGCCAAGATAGTTTTCCTCGCTCCAGTCGCCGGGGAGATCAGCCTGAGTGTAGAGTCGGCGGATGGGCAGGCCGGAAATTGTGGTGAAGCGCGCGTGGCCGTGCTCGTCGAGATTCGTGCCCGTGGGCGCGCCGATGGGGCGCTCGGGAGCTTTGTCGAGCGTGGGCGCCAAAGTCTTCTCCGCCCACTTCTTTTCGGCAGCGGAAGGATGGCGATTCTCAAAAACGTCCGCGATTGGACTTTCGGCAACTTGCGGCTTGGGCTTCTTTTCCATACGAACTTTTCCTGTCGACCCAGTACTCTGTTTCGATGATAGGGAAGTGAGGGCGCGCGAGCAAGGCGTGCGGAGGCCGATAAAACGACCGGTCGGTCAGTTTTCTGTCGGCTTACGTTGCGTGCGCGCCAACTCCCATGCCTTGGAATATTTCCACGAGACGTAACCCGCGTGGTAAAGGTGCAGCAGCAGGCCTTCGCGCCCGTCGAGAAAACCGAGGCGAAAGAAATAGTTGTAGACAAACGTCGCCAGGGGACGCAGCACAATGTTGTTGAAGCTGAAGCGGCGATGCCCTTTGGCAACGGCTAGTTTCGCGCCCAGAGACGAATAGCGATTCATGTGGCCAAGGTAAAGCGTCAGGTTGGGATAGGTGTAGTGAATCAGGGCGTGCTTGAACTGGTGGGATCGCTGCGCGACTTCCGGCTTGAGTTCGCAGCGGTCGTGGGGATCGTGGCCGGTGACGAAGCCTTGTCCGCGACGAAACAGGCGCAGCTTGGGATCGGGATAGAAGCCGCCGTGGCGCATCCAGCGGCCAAGAAACAGATTCTGGCGCGGCAGCCAGTAACCGCTCACCGCGTTCGGGTCGGCGATCGCGGCGCGAATCTCTTCCGCCAGGCCGGCACTCACTTCCTCGTCGGCGTCGAGCAGCAGCACCCAATCCTGGGTGCAGAGATCGAGGGCGTACTGCTTCTGAGCGACGTATCCACGCCAGGGTTCGACCACGACGCGGGCGCCTTGGGCGCGCGCGATTTCACAAGTGCGATCCTTCGAACCGGAGTCGACCAGCACAATTTCATCCGCCCAGCTGACGCTGGCCAGAGTACGGGCGATGCTTGCCTCTTCGTCCATTGCCACGATGGCTACGGAAATGGTCATGGGGAATCGCTGATTATCGATTGCCGATTGATGATTGGTGATTGAGAAAACGAGCTGCCTCCCCAATCATCAATCAACAATCATTATTCAACAATTAACTCCTCCGCCACCGGCCGGGTGCGATATTGATGGAGGCCTCCGATGGCCGCCAGTTGAAGGGCAAACGAAAGGGGCAGAAGCCAGAGGAAAAATCTGGGCAGCGGCGGCCGGGAAGGTCTGGGCGTGGAAGGTTCGGGCATTATAAGTTGCGATTGGCGATAGTCTATATCAGCTGCGACCCGCACCGGATCGAGCCACAGACTCCCACAATGTCCCGAAGCTCTTCTCACGCCAACTAAGGAGTGGAATGCCGATCCTCACAATATTGTACGTACACCGGAACGAGCTCTACATTTGCCCTCCCGGCGGCGCAGGCTGAGTGGTCTGCGGCGGCGGAGTGTTCGGCAGTCCATCGGGGGACGCGTCCTGGCGCGGGGCGACGTACGGCACGTTGGGCAAATGCGTGACCTGGCCGCGGGTAGCGTCGGCGATATTGATGCCGGCGTGGTCGAGCAACAATCCCGTGGCGCGGTCGAGTTCGATGCGCGACTTCTCGTAGGCAGCCTTGGCCGAAACCAGATTCGACTCGCCGGTGGTTAAAGTAGCGGCGTCCTGCAGGATCGCCGTCTGGGTGGTCAGGCCGACTTTTAGTTTTTGTAGATCGGCGTCCAGTGTCTGGCGCGCCAGATCGACCGCGGATTGTGCCGCCTGCACCGCCGCGCGATTCTGGCGCACGTCGAATTGTGCGTTGCGCACTTCGATCCGCACCTGATTTTCCAGTTGATGTTCACGGACCTGCGCCTGGCGGTATTCCAGTTCGCCGCGCACCTGGTTGGATTGCGCCAGGCGATTCCGCAGCGGGATAGTGAGCGACAGCCCAACGCCTTTGTCGGGTGCGGTCGAGTTGGCGAGTTGGCTCAGCGTGCTGCCGTAGCTTACGGGGCCTCCATTGACGAACGGAGGCGGCCCGTTGGTTGGGTTGAAACAATTCTGCGTCGCCGGATCGCAGTTTGGCGGAACCAGCGCCGGGTTGACGTTGCCTCCCACCCCCGACCCGCCGTAGTAAACAAACGCATCGAGCGTGGGGAGCAGGGTGTTGCGGATCGCCTTGTTGCTGATGTCGCGCGAGTTGAGATCGATGCGCGACTCAACCAGTTCGGCGCGATGCTGCAGCGCGTCGTTGATCATGTCCTGGATCGGAATGACGGGCTCAGTTTGCGGCAACTGCACCGTAGACGTGGGAATCACGTCGGCCTCAGCCAGCACAGGATCCTCGATGCTGCGGCTGAGCGCGTTTTTCATCAGCAGTTCTTGCAGTTGCAGATTGTTCTGGGCCACGATCAGGTTCTGCTGGTCGGTGGCGACGGTGCTTTGCGCGCTGACCACCTGAATCGGAGGGATGGTGCCAACCTGCACCTGTCGCTTGGCGTCGTCGAGAGCCTTCTGCCCGTAGGTGAGCGATTCCTGCTGCACCCGCACGTTTTCGTAGGCGAAGACCAGGTCCCAATACATGTTTTCAATCTGGTCGACCGTGGTGATGACCTGTAGGCGGAAGGCGACGTCGGAAATTTCGCGGTTGTTCTTGGCAATGCGAATAAATCGCGTGTTCGGAAGAAAGCCGAAACCCTGCAGCAGATTTTGCGTGAAGCGGAACTGGAAGTTCGACCCGAGTTGCGGCGTCAGCAGCGCAGCAGTACTGTTGGTCGTGACGTGCGTGTTGTTGAATCCCGCGGTGAGAGCGCCACCCCATTCAAATCCCTGCGTGTAGGCGAAGTCGGCGGTGTAGGTGTTTTGCGCAATGACGCCGCCCGGAGCGGGGCTGAACAGGCTGAGCGACTCGGTGTTGTTCTTGTCGAGTTGCAGCGTGCTGGTAAATTGAGGATCGAAGGCGGTGATCGGCGATCCGACGCCGAGCGTCGAACTGACCAGGCCGTTAGTGCCGGATCCAGCGCCGCCCGCCGCGACCGTAGTGCCGCCGGTGCCGCTGCCCACCGTGCCTCCGAGTCCACCCACGCCGCCGCCAGGCGTGTTCTGCACGATGCCGGTATTTACGCCCAGAATGCTGGCGCCCGATTTCGCGCGCAGCAAGTCGGCTTGCGCGATGTTCAGGTTATAGCGGGCGATATCGAGATCGAGATTGTTCTCCAATGCAAGCGCGACCGCGTCATCGATCGAGAGAAAAATTTTGCCGTCTTTCATGAGGGCATCGATGCGCGGCGAGTTCCCCAGATTCGGCGGCGCCAGTTCCTGCGACTTGTAAGGCTGCAGCACGTGGGGAAAGGCGGAGCGCGGAACCGAGTAATCGTTCAGCAGAACGGGCTGCGGCTGCGCGGGCTGCGGCGCAGCGGGCGGTGTAGCCGGGGGCGCTGCCTGCGTCGATGGCGCTGGCGGAGCGTCCTGAGCACGGACCGCGGTTGAGGCTCCTCCCAAACCTAAGGCGCAAGCGAGGTACAGCGGCAACCAGCGGACAACCGAAATCAAACGCAGTAAACGCATGAGTTTTCTCCTTGCATAAGAGCGGGGCGCAATTTTTTTCCCGAGCAGAATCGAATGATGCCAATGTTGGATGCAACCCACAAAAATACGTCACTTCATCTTAGCGGGAGAAGTTTCACGGATAGGTCCGGGGATTGTAAAGAATTGTGAGGTGGGATCATCGAGGCGCGGCTTTGCAGCCGCGCCCTGATCATCATATAAATCAAACCGCAAGAGCGTGAAGCTACGGCTGCGGTGGCGGCGGAGGCGTCGTCGAAGGCAGATCCTTGCGCGGTGTAACCGAAGGCACATTGGGCATGCGCGTGACCTGGCCCTTGGCGGCATCGTCGATACTGATGCCGGCATGGTCGAGGGTTGTGCCCACGGCGCGTTCGAGTTCGACGCGCGATTTTTCGTAGGCCGCCATCGCCGACATCAAAGTGGATTCCGCCGTGGCCAGCGCGCTCTGCGTCTGCAGCACCAACGTTGTGGTCGAGGTACCGAACTGATATTTCTTCTGCTCGGCATCCAGCGACTGCTTGGCATAGTCCACCGCGGCTTGGGCCGAGGCCACACTGGCGCGGTTCTGTTCGACTCCGAACTGCGCGTTGCGCACCTCGATGCTGATGCGGTTCTCAGTTTGCTGCAGCGCCATCTGGGCCTGCTGATATTCCAGCTCCGAGCGGATCTGCACCGCTTGAGCAGCGCGATTGCGAATCGGAATATTGAGCTGCAGGCCGACGCCTTTGTCGGGAGCGGTGGAGTTGACGAGTTGATTCAGCGTGCCCCCGTAACCGACGGGAGATGCGAGGGGGCTTTGGCCCAAGGCTGGATTGGGATTGGCGGTCGCACACCCGAATTGAGCGGCCGGATCGACGCAAACGTTGGCCGGGTTTTGCGAACCGCCTAATCCCGATCCGCCGTAGTAAGCGAACAGATCGAGGCTTGGAAGCAGGGCATTACGAACCGCCCTATTACTGGCTTCAGTGGTGTTCAGCTGGATGCGAGACTCCACCAAATCGGCACGGTGGCGCAAAGCTTCACCAATCAAGTCCTGAATCGGCTGCACCGGTTCGTTCTCCGGCACGTCCATCGTAGAAGTCGGAATCACTTCCGCTCCCGCAAGGGTCTGATCGCGCAACGTGCGGCTGAGCGCGTTCTTCATGAGCAATTGTTCCAACTGCAGGTTGGTCAGAGCAATCGTCAGAGCCTGCTGATCCTGCGCCACGGTGCTCTGAGCGCGAACCACTTCGATGGGCGCCAGGCTGCCGATCTCTACTTGCTTCTTGGTGTCAGACAGGGTTTTGTCAGCAAACGCAAGGGATTCTCTCTGCACGCGGACATTTTCATAGGCGTAGACCAAGTCCCAGTACATGGTCTGAATCTGATTGACGGTCGTAATGATTTGCAGGCGGAAGGCCACATCCGAAAGCTCTCGATTGTTCTTGGCTATGATGAGGAAGCGATTGTTGGCAGCGAAGCCAAATCCTTGCAGCAGGTGCTGGGTAAGCTGGAACCTGAAGCTGGAGTTAAGTTGCGGACTTAAGGGGCTGAAGGGCGCGTCCCCGGTCACGACCCGCGTATTGTTGAAGCCCACCAGCAGGTTAGTTCCCCAGGCGAACCCTTGCTGGTAAGTGAAGGTGCCGGTGGTAGTGTTCTGGGGGGACGCTGGACTGAAAGTACTGGCCGGGAGAATATTGAAACGGTCTTCCTGTAGCGTGCCGGTTAGAACGGGATCAAAACTTGTAATGTTCGATCCGATACCCAGCGTGGAGCCGACCAAGCCGCCAGCGCCAGCGCCGGCGCCACCCGCACCGAGAGATGTTCCACCGGATCCGGAGCCGACCTGTCCGCCGAGTCCGCCGACTCCCCCGCCCGGAGTGTTCTGCACGACGCCCGTGTTCACGCCCAGAGTCTGGGCGCCCGCTCTGGCGCGCAAAATATCGGTATCCGCGATATTCAGGTTGTAGCGCGCGATGGCGATGTCGAGATTATTCTCGAGCGCGAGAGCGATGGCGTCATCCAGCGACAGGTAGAGCTTGCCATCGCGCATGAGCTGGTCAATGCGCCCGGTGTTCGCCAGATTCGGCGCGGATAAGTGCCGAGGCGTGTACGGCCCGATCGGGTTGGGGAAGTGCGACACCGGCTGGGCATAGTTCAAGACTGGCAGAGGACGCATCTCCGGCGTATTCTGCGGCGTGGGAGCTGCAGGTGCACCCTGGGCCCAGCCCGCGAGACTCAGCGTTGTGAACAAACTGGCGGCGGCGGCGAGCCGGACGGTCGACATAAAACGTGCGAATGGCATCTACTCTTCTCCGTGGGTTTGAAAACCAACTGAATTAAGATGTTGCTGCGAATACACCGGGTTGCGACTGCAATCGGCTTCGCCTGAGACTGCCAAACTACGTGAAATCAGATCCTGCAAATCAAGTTCTGCTCAGGCATTGATACGCAAAAGGCTGGCCGAAGGTTCCAGAAAAACTGACCCTGCTCCGCGACTGCGTCAGTCCCTCTCTGTGCCCGGCTTCCCGCGAACTCTGTTTCCCGGGACGGGCTCGCACAGTCGCCTTTATCCTCGAACCGAAATACCTTTGAAGCCATTCAGTATAGCTGACCCGAACTGCACTTGACCTGCCCCGCTCGGCTCACAGAACTGATAGATTGCATGAAAAGCTTGGTGGCAAAGCCTGAATCGGTTTGGATGACGCCGCCAGGCCGCGGGACTCGAAAGATCGCAAGAACGCAAGACCGCGAAAACGAAAGATGCGCAATCTCAAAATGATTCTCGCCTATGACGGGGCCGAGTTCTCCGGCTGGCAGATCCAGCCCGACGCGCCTACCGTGCAGGGCACACTGGCCTCAGCCATTGGACGCATTACCGGGGAAAAGGTATTGCCCCAGGGCTCGGGCCGAACCGACGCGGGAGTGCACGCGCTGGCGCAGGTGATGACATTTGTCACGGGGTCCTCCGTCCCCACGGAAAATTTCGTAAAGGCATTGAATGACATTTTGCCCGCGTCGGTGCGCGTGCTGGAAGTGGCGGAAGCGCCGCCGGACTTTCACGCCCGCCATTCGGCGCGGGCGAAAACTTATCGCTATCGAATCCATCGGGAGTCAATCTGCCCGCCCTTTCTGGCCAGATATGTCTGGCACTATCCCTACCCTCTGGCCGAGCAGGAGATGGCGCGTGCCGCGAACGGCGTGGTCGGCGAGCATGACTTCACTTCGTTCGCCGCCGTGGACCCTGATCGGGGGCGCGGGGAAGAGGCGGTCTCGAATATTCGAAAGATTTTTTCGTCGTCGTGGGAACGGCTAGGGGACGAACTGGTCTACACCGTTCGCGGCTCGGGTTTCCTGCACCACATGGTCCGGAACCTGGTGGGCACGTTCATCCTCGTGGGCAGGGGGACGTTGCAGGTCGAGGATGTCACGCGTATCCTCGAAGCCCGGAACCGCTCGGCAGCAGGGGCAACCGCGCCCGCGAGTGGTTTGTATCTCGTCGGTGTTGAGTACGGTGTTGAGCACTAAGATCGGCGGTTCGACGGCAGCAGTTTTTAGCGGTTGCTCTTCTCCGCGCCCTCTGCGGATTTTTCTCAGCGAGCTCAGCGGTTAAAGGCTTTTTGCCGGCACGAGCAGAAAGCCTTTAACCGTTGAGGGCGCGGAGACATCCGCAGAGATCGCAAAGTGGTGATGATCCGGTAGGGAGGCTTCGTGGACCTAAAGTCTCTACAGCAGCGCGCACGCGGTAGTGTGGCGCTGGCTCTGGCCGAGTTTGCCATTGTTGCCGCGCTGTTCTGGGCCGATGTGCACCATCACATCTATGTCAGCAAGACTCCGTACTTGTTCGTGCTGGGATGGGCTTCGCTGCGCCTGCGTGGAATGCGGTGGAAAGACGTCGGTTTCGCGCGCCCGCGCAGTTGGGGTAAAGCCCTGCTGCTGGGATGTACCGTGGGTGTCGTTATGGAGGCGCTGGAATTATTCATTACTCAGCCGCTCCTGGCGCGGTGGTTGGGCAAGATGCCCGACCTCTCAGATTTCGCGGACATGACCGGCAATCTGAAAGTATTTCTGTTCTACATGGTCCTGCTCTGGACGCTGGGAGCTCTGGGCGAGGAGATCGACTATCGCGGCTACCTGATGAATCGCGTGGCGGGTGTGTTTCGCGATACCAAAGCGGCGTGGGTGGTGAGCCTGATCGTGGTCAGCATCGTCTTCGGATGCGGTCACCTCGACCAGGGATGGACGGGCATGATCGAGAATGTGTGGAACGGCCTGCTGCTTGGAGCTCTATACCTGGCTTGCGGACGGAATCTCGCGGTGCCGGTGATTGCGCACGCCGTCGGCGATACCCTGGACTTTCTGCTGATTTATTTGGGCAAGTATCCGGGAATGCACTGAACGGAAATCGTTGACCAAACCGGCATGATCTGTGTTCTTGGATAGAGAGACGTAGCCAGCGACGTCTCTACGGAATAAGATTCTCGCATGGCGACTGATCTGCAAATCCCGGTGCGCCAGATTGTGTCCGTGAATCCGGCAACGGGCAAGGTTCTGCGCGAACTCGCGTGTGTTGGAGAAGCCGATGTTTTCGCTGCCGTGGAGCGGGCGCGCGCAGCCCAGCCTGCATGGGCGGAACTTAGTCTCCGCCACCGAATCGCCGTGCTGCGCAAATTTCAAGACAAGCTACACGCCAGAAAATCTGAGTTCGCCGAAGCCATCACGCGCGAGGCTGGCAAACCGCTGGTCGAATCGCTGGTCACTGAAGTTCTCGTCGTGCTGGACGCGGCGCGCTTTCTCGTCGACCACGCGTGGCGCCTGCTGCGCGATGAGCCGGTCCCGCACGGCAACCTGGCCACCAAGCTGAAAAGTGGATGGCTGGTGCGCGAGCCCCATGGCGTGATCGGGATCATCTCGCCGTGGAATTATCCGTTTTCCATCCCGGCAACCGAGACGCTGGCCGCGTTGGTAGCGGGCAACGCCGTAGTGCTGAAGCCGTCGGAACTGACGCCGCTGGTGGCGCTGGAGCTGGCGTCGCTGCTGCATGCCTCCGGCGTGCCCGAGGAAGTTTTTCAGGTCGTGGTGGGAGATGGTCCGACGGGCGCGGCGCTGTTGCGTTCGCCGATCGACAAGTTGGTGTTCACCGGCAGCGTCGCTACCGGGAAGCGAATCGCCGCTGCCGCCGCCGATCGCCTGCTTCCGGTAGTGCTCGAACTCGGTGGCAAAGATCCCATGCTGGTGCTCGACGACACCAATGTGGACGTCGCTTCCAGCGCGGCCGTGTGGGGAGCGTTCGTCAACGCTGGCCAGGCGTGCCTCTCGGTCGAGCGCGGCTACGTGCATCGCAGTTTGTATGAATCATTCGCCCAGGCCTGCGCGCAGAAAACCAAGCAGCTGCGCATGGGTAATGGGATGGACCCGAACACTGACGTCGGTCCGATGATCCGCGAACAGCAAGTGCAAATCGTCGAATCGCACGTTGAAGATGCGAAGGCGTGCGGGGCGCGGGTTCTGGCCGGCGGCAAGCGCTTGCCGGAACTGGGCGTGAACTTCTACGCGCCCACCGTGCTGGCCGACGTGACCCATGACATGCGCATCATGCGCGAAGAAACCTTCGGCCCGGTGCTGCCGCTGATGGCGTTCGACAACGACGACGAAGCGGTGCGGCTGGCCAACGATTCCGAATACGGATTGGCGGCAAGCATATGGACCCGCGACTCGCAGCGTGGCGCGGGGCTCGCGCGGCGCATCCACGCCGGCACCGTCATGGTGAACGATGTGATTTCGTGCTTCGCCATCAGCGAAGCTCCGCACGGCGGCATGAAGGCCAGCGGCCTCGGCCGCACCCATGGCCGCTTCGGGCTTGAGGAAATGGTAAGGCTGAAGTATCTCGATATCGACCGCATGCCCGGGATGAAGAAAGTCTGGTGGCACGGTTACGGCGAAAGTTTCCGGCGGCAGATGGAAGGCTTTCTGGATATGCAGTTCGGACGCGGATTGGGAATGCGAGTGCGTGGCGCATTGCGAGCAGCGGGAGTTCTGAGGCGTCGGCAATTGTAACGGCTCATGTGGCGATGGCCGCCTTCGGCCGTCCGGTTTTGGCAAGGCCGGCGCAGTTGCGATGGGCGCGCGTCAGTCGTCGACTCGGTCGCCGTGGCTGCGCGGGTGCGAGATCACCAGAAATCTCACCGGGCTCGACGACGGATTCCGGATCTGATGACGTTTCCCCGGCAACACCCGGATGCCGCTGCCCGCGGCCAGCAACACAGTCTTCCCCTCCACTTCCATCAGCACCTCGCCGGAGACGATGTAGAAAAACTGCTGCGCCTTGGTGTGATGATGGCGAATCTCCGCCGCACCCGGCGGCATGAACTCTTCGATCACGCTGAGCTGCTCATGGTTGACCAGGTACCACGCATCGCAATCGACTCCCCAGCGATAATGCTCGGCGTTCTCCCGGCTCACCGGGCCGGGCAGATCCGCGTCCGCGTGCTCAGCGCCGGCGTGTACCGACGCACGAGGGCCGGGCGCAGGTTGGATTCTCTTCGCCATACTTTTCGTCTCCTACGGACCAGTGTAATCTGGTCCTCATGAGCAATCCTACTGAATCCCGTCCCACAGATTCGAATCCGGCTCAATCCAATTCGACCGTCGATCCCAAACGGGAACTGTTGCGCCACGCCCTGGCCACGCTGGCCTATCGCGGCGGCAAAGCGGTGCGCCACGCTCCCGAGGGTTTCGCCGATTTCCAGCCGGGCGCAGGCGTGCGCGCGCCGGGCCAGATTCTAGCGCATATCGGCGATCTGATGGATTGGGGATTGTCCATCGCCCAGGGCCGTCGCACATGGCACGATTCGAAACCTTTGCCGTGGGCGCAGGAAGCAGAAAGATTTTTCGCCGCGCTGAAAAAGTTCGACGACTTCCTGGCCTCAAGCGAGCCCGTGCAGGCTTCGATAGAGAAAATATTTCAAGGACCGGTCGCCGATGCCTTGACGCACGTGGGACAAATCAACATTCTTCGCCGTCTCGCACAAGCGCCGGTGAAAGGCGAGAGCTATTACGAGGCCGCGATCCAGACCGGGCGAGTGGGCGCCGATCAGGCAGTGCCGAAGCGCGAATTCTGATCAAGCTCTGAACAAGCTCTGGTGCGTTCCGACGTCACCAGATTATTTCGCACGATTGCGATAAAGCGAAGCGTCCACCTGCTGGGCCATCGCGTCCAGATCGAGTGCGATCCCTAGAAATTGCCCGAGTTGCTGGCCGATTTCTTTCGGGCGCTTCAGCACGTCGTGATATTGCACGCGAACGGTTTTGACGTAGGGCTTGCTGTCGATCCAGGCGTAGACTTCGCGCAAGTGTTTTTCAAACGCCGCCGAGATCGCGGCGGGATTAGCCCCTTCCTTATAAGTTCCACGCCGCCGCAACATTTCATCCTGCGAGGCCAGTACTTCCGGCAGCGGCCGCTGCATAAAAATAATTCGATACTCGTGTCCGGCGGGCAGCGAGAGCAGCAGCCGCGAGATCACTTTCACAACTTTCCCCTCGCCTTCAGCGATGCAGCCGGGATCATTGGGCAGTTGCTTGATCCTCTCCCACTCCAGGTAGCCGCGCGGATTATCGCTGTCTGCGCGACGTTCGCCGTCCGCGAGCGCGGACATGCCGCCCGCCACGAGCATCTGCATCATGAGCGACGTGCCGGAACGCGGCAGTCCTGAAACAATCGTGATCATGAGCTCCCTTGTGAACGAAACAGATTAGCAGAGGCAACTGCGACGCAGATGTTTCGTCCCCAACGTTTCGGTTACAATGACCGCGTAAGGCCGAATCCGGCGGCGTGGGCGCCGCTCGAACGAGGAGTACGTCCTTTGGCGACTGGCGAAGTAACCACTTCTGGCACGCAGCATGTTCCGCAGCTTCCCCACCACAAAGTCAAAATCAAGAAGGCCGGGCAGCGCGCCTGCAACGAGAAAAACGAAAAGGGAAAATTCTGTGGCGGCCATTTGAAACTCTGGTCATACATGACCGACGCCATCGAGCGAGAGTGCGGCGACGTCGAAAAAGCCTGGGGACCCAAGGCCGAAGTCTACCGCTGCGAACATTGCAAGACTCTGTATCTACCCACGCCGGGCGAGACCAAGATGAACGTCGCCGGCCAAGGCATGATTTCAGTGTTCGGCCTGACGCTGCCGCCGAAGGAGAAATAGCTCCTAGCTACTGGGCTTTTTGGGGAACTGAACGTGAAACGACTTTTGGTAATCCTTGTACTTGCAGTCCCTGCACTTGCTGCCCAACCAAAGTGCAAAGAAAACCCGAAGGTCGTCGCGGCTTGCTACTCGATTCACGGGAGGCTGGAATTCGGAGCCGATACGGTGCGTTACTACCTGTGGCCCGTGGGCACGAAGCGGATGCTGGGCGTAACAGCCGGCCCAAGACTCGACGACGCCGACGATCCCATTTTGCCGTCAGACCTGAAGCGGTCGTTCTCGGACGTGGAAGCTATTTACGGAGAGTTCGAGGTTTGTCCATTCACTTTGGAACGAGAGGGCGCGATGCGGTTGGTGTGTGTCGAATCGGCTAAGAAGCTTGTTGTTAAACGTCGGCCCGCATCGACTAAGCAGTGAAGCGATTCCGCTGGTTAACAGCTAGGCGCTAGAAGTTTTTTCCAATGTCCACTCCCGATCTCATCTACGACTGGAACAAGAACTATCCGCCCGGGATGAAGCCCCCAGGCCCCGTCCTGCTCAACGACGAGACTTTGCGGGACGGCCTGCAGTCACCCTCGGTACGCGATCCGTCGATTGCCGAGAAGATCGAGATTCTTCATTTGATGGAGGCCCTGGGCATTCATTCGCTTGCCCTGGGATTGCCCGGCGCGGGTCTGCGCGCGGTCGAAGCAGTGACAGCCGTCGCGCGCGAAATCGCCACAAACAAAATGAAGATTCGCGCCAACTGCGCCGCGCGTACCCACGAGAATGACATTCGCCCCATCGCCGAGATCGTGCAGAAAACCGGCCTGTCCATCGAGGCCGCTACTTTCATCGGCTCCAGCCCGATTCGCCGCTTCACCGAAAGCTGGACCGACGATTTCCTTCTCACCACGACCGAGAAGGCCGTGAAATATGCGGTTTCGCTCGGCCTCGACGTAATGTATGTCACCGAGGACACCACCCGCTGCGATCCCGAGACGGTGAAAAATTTGTACGCCACGGCAATTCGTTGCGGCGCCCGCGCCATCTGCATCTGCGATACCGCAGGCCACGCCACGCCCATGGGCGCGCTGGCGCTGGTCCGATTTGTGATTGACGAAGTAGTGAAACCCTCAGGCGAGAAGATTCGCGTGGACTGGCACGGCCACAGCGACCGCGGCCTCGCGATTGCAAATTCGTTGGCGGCGATCGTCGCCGGCGCGAACTGCGTGCACGGGTGCGCCATCGGCCTGGGGGAGCGCGTCGGCAATACGCAAATCGATCAGATGCTGGTGAATCTGAAACTCATCGGCATCGCGCCCTGGGACGAGCAGGACCTGACCAAGCTCAAACCGTATTGCCAGGCCGTTTCGCGGGCCACGGGCGTGCCGATTCCGGCGAATTATCCCGTGGTGGGAGACGACGCGTTCCGCACCGCAACCGGCGTGCACGCGGCCGCCATCATCAAGGCCTATCACAAAAACGATGTCTCGCTGGCCAACAGCGTCTACTCCGGCGTGCCCTCGCATGTGTTCGGAATGGACCAGATTATTGACGTTGGCCCCATGAGCGGCAAATCGAACGTGTTGTGGTGGCTGGAAAGGCGCGGCATTCCGGCGACGGACGAAGTCGTCGAACGCATCTACGAACGCGCCAAACAGAGCGACCACACACTGAGCGAGGCGGAAATTCTGGAGTGCGTCCCGGCTACGGCGGCGCAGAAGAAGTGACGCACCCATGTCTGTGCCCAACGAGATGAAGAGATGAAACATGCGATTCTAGGCGCGGGCGGAGTTGGCGGCCTTATCGGAGCCTGCCTGGCGCACAGCGGCGACTCCGTCACCATGGTGGTGAGAGCGGAATCGCTTGCGAAATATCCTGAGCAACTTCAGCTGGAGAGCGCGTTCGGAAATTTCACCGTTCCGGTTGCGCTCGCTTCCACCGTGCCGCACGCCGATGTCCTCTGGATCACCGTGAAAGCCACACAACTCGACTCTGCCCTTGCCTCATTCTCCAACGCCGATTCCGTGGGTGCGATCGTTCCTCTGTTAAACGGCATCGACCATCTGGCGCTGCTGCGCGCCAGATACGGCGCCGGACGCGTCATTGCCGCCACCATCGCGGTTGAAACTGAGCGCGTCGCCCCCGGACACATCGTTCATCGCTCTCCCTTTGCCCGCCTGAATGTTTCTTCAGCCGGAAGAAATCAGCTGGCCGCTCCCGTGGCTGCGCTGCAGAAAATGGGATTCGAATGCCGCTTCATCGACGACGAAGCAACGCTGATGTGGAGCAAGATCGTCTTCCTGGCCCCCTTCGCGCTGACCACGACCGCCGCCGACCGAACCACCGGCGCGGTCATTGCCGACCCAGAATGGAAGCAGCAACTCGAATCCTGCGTGCGCGAAGCCTGCGCGGTCGCCGTGGCCGAGGGCGCGAAAGTCGATGCCGATGCCATCATCGCATCGATGCTGAAGATGCCGCCCAACATGCGCAGCTCCATGCAGAAAGATGTCGAGCGCGGCAACGCCCCCGAACTCGACGCCATCGCCGGACCGATCCTGCGCGGCGGCGCCCGCCACGGGATCGCAGTACCCACAACTAAGAAGTTAGTGTCAGCGGTCGAGCGCCGATCAACAACCCTGTCATCCTGAGCGAAGCGGCGTCTTCGCGAACGCGAAGACGCCGCGCAGTCGAAGGACCCCTTTCCCCTCAAAGCTATTCGCGCCTTATCAGGGAGTTTCTAATCCGATCGTGGGCGAGCCCTTGCCCGTTGAGAACTCTCTGCGAGCCGCGGGCGATGCCAAAGTTGCAGGGGTCCTTCGACTCCGAATGTGGCTCGCAGAGCGAGCCACATTCTCCGCTCAGGATGACAACGCCATTTAGCGTGCCCAAAGGTGAGGGCTTTTCGACACACCGTATTACCACCCTCCCGTAACGCTCCCGTTCCACATAAGCCAATCCAAATCCCGCCCTACGCGATGTAAACTTAGAGAACACTTACATGAGCCCGAATCCCCCGCGCCCGGACTTGCCGGACCTCTCACTGGCTCCCACTGCCCCGCAGCAGGACGTCCAGCAGGAGGTGGCGCGTCTGGCCGCGTCGCCGGAGGTGCGGTCGGCATTTAACTGGTTTCGCACCCAGGAAGCGCAGTTGACCCACTGGCAGATGGAAATGGCGCGAATTCCCGCGCCTCCGTTTGGCGAGTCGGCGCGCGGCGCTTGGCTGGCCGAGCGCTTCAAAGAAGTCGGGCTCGACGATGTTCGCATCGACGATGTGGGCAACGTCTTCGGCACGCATCCCGGATTCGGCAGGCGCTACGTAACGCTCAGCGCCCACATCGACACGGTATTCCCAGCGAACACGCCACTGAATATCCGCCAGCAGGGAAGCCGCATTTACGGCCCAGGAGTTTCCGACAACGGAGCCGGTGTGGCCGCTCTGCTGGGGATTGCATCCCTGCTGCGAACCGTCCGCATCCGCCATGCGCTGCCCTTTGTGTTCATCGGCAATGTTGGCGAAGAAGGCGAAGGCGACCTGCGCGGCATGCGCCACATTTTTTCCACTCCGCGCTGGAAAGATTCCATTGCCTACAGCCTGGTGCTCGACGGAGCGGGCGCCGACACGATCGTGGCCGAAGCCTTGGGCAGCCGCCGTTTTGAAGTGATCGTGCGCGGCCCCGGCGGCCACTCGTGGAGCGATTTCGGTGCGCCCAATCCCATCGTGATTCTGGCCAAAGCGATTGAAACTTTCACGGCAACCGCGGTTCCCACCACGCCGAAAACCACATTCAACATCGGCGTGATTCGCGGCGGGACCTCGGTGAATTCCATCCCCGAGTCGGCCAGCATGAAGGTGGACATCCGCTCAACCTCGATGACCGAGATGGAGCGCTTGGAGCAGTCGCTGCGCATGGCCCTCAACCGTGCCGTGGAAGATGAAACCATGGCCGCCGAAATGCGATCTTCGGCACAGAAGCGCCCGTCGGGAGTGAGCTGCGAAGTGGTGGTGATCGGCAACCGCCCCGCCGGCGAGTTGCGCCCCGGAGCGCGGATTCTGCAAGTAGTGCGCGCCGTCGACGCCCAACTCTCCAACGCCGCGCAGGTCCAGCGCGCTTCCACCGACGCCAACATTCCGCTCTCGCTGGGACAGGAGGCGATCGCCATCGGCGGCGGCGGTTCCGGCGGCGGCGCGCACACTTTGCAGGAGTGGTTCGATTCCAACGGTCGCGAACTGGGTTTGAAGCGGATTTTGCTGACGATGCTGGCGCTGGCGGGGGTGGGAGAATGAGTCTGATCTCGAAAGCGAGTCTGTGGTGTGCACTGCTGGGTTCCGTTCTCGTCGCGATGCCGGGCTCCGCGCAGCAAGCCGCTCCGCCCGGTGCTCCACAAGCCGATACCAGGCCCAGGGCCGACATCATTTTCATGCACGCCAACGTGTACACCGGCGTCCCCGACAACACGCCGTTCAGTTCCATTCTGCGCGAAGAAGCAATCGCGGTGCGCGGTGACCGCATTCAGGCCGTGGGAAAGACGATTGAAATACAGAAGCTCAAAGGGTCGCAGACCCAGGTCATCGACCTCGGCGGACACTTCCTGATGCCCGGTTTCAACGACGCGCATGTGCATCTTGACGACGCGGGGACGACGAAGCTGAGCGTCGATCTCACCGGTGTGAAGTCACTCGATGATCTACGCGCGCAAGTCGCCAAGAAAATCGAAGAGTCGAAGGCGGGCGACTGGATTCTCGGGTCAGGCTGGGACGAAACTCTATGGCCCGTGAAAGTGCCGCCTACGCGTTGGGACCTCGACGAAGTGTCCGGAGGCCATCCCGTATTTCTAGGCCGAATTGACGGCCACATCGCAGTCGCCAACACCCGCGCCCTGCAATTGGGCAGCATCACGCTGGCCAGCCGCGATCCTCAGGGCGGGAAGATCGATCGGAACGAAAGTGGCGAGCCCACCGGAATCCTGCGTGAAACCGCGCAGGCCGCGGTTTTGGGAGTCATTCCCAAGCCGCTCCACCGCCTGCGCCGCGAAGGTCTCGAACTTGCCCTGGCCGATTTGGCCGAGCATGGCGTAACTTCCGCGCAGGATTATTCGCCGACCTGGGAAAATTTCGAGATCTACGAAGAGCTGGAAAAAGAAGGCAAGCTGACCGCGCGCATCACGGAGTGGCTGCCCTTTGACGACTCAGTGGAAGAGTTGGACCGCAAGCGCAACGCGCATCCCCAGTCGGATCTAATGCTGCACACCGGCATGCTCAAGGGTTTTATGGATGGCTCGCTAGGCTCGCACACCGCCGCCCTGCTCGAACCCTATGCCGACGATCCGAAAAATTCCGGCTTGCCGCGGTACGATGCCGTTAAGCTGAACGAGATGACCACCGAGCGCGTGCTGGCCGGCTTCCAGATTGGCTTTCACGCCATTGGCGACAAGGGCATACAGATGGCGCTCGACGCCTTTGCCACAGCCGAAAAAGCGGCGCACGAAGCGCACGTACGAGCCCCCGACGGCGGCAGCGATTTCCGTCTGCGCATCGAGCACGCGCAAGTGACCACCCCGGCGCAGTTCGCGCAGTTCAAGACGCTGAAAGTCATCGCGTCCATGCAGCCCAGTCACTTGCTCACTGACATGCGCTGGGCCCAGGATCGTCTCGGTCCGCAGCGCGCGGCAACTTCCTACGCCTGGCTGGCTTTTCTGAATAAAGGCGTGACCCTGGCCTTTGGCACGGATTATCCGGTGGAACCGGTCACGCCCTTCCGCGGCCTTTATTCGGCCGTTACGCGCACCAGCGAAAACGGCAAGCTCGAATATTTTCCCGCGCAGCGACTCACCATGGATCAAGCCCTTGCCGCCTACACCCAAGGTTCAGCCTTTGCTGAATACGCCGAAAAAGAAAAAGGCAAAATCGCCCCGGGCATGCTGGCGGACTTCATTGTCCTCGATCGAGATCCGACCGCGAGTTCTCCCGAGAAGTTATTGGGAACAAAAGTGCTGCGAACCGTAGTCGGCGGGAAGACGGTCTACGAAGCCAAGTAACAAACTTAAATCCGCGAACATCAAACACTTTGTCAGGTTTGCGCGTCTAACCAAAGCGGCCCAAGTCGCGCGAAGGATCCAATCAATCGAATTCCTTCGTGATCCTTCGTGCCCTTAGTGGTTCAATCTTTTTCTTTCTTAAATGGCGCAACCGCCCGCGCGCCCGAGCATCGTAAATGGGTATACTGTAAAGGGTTTGTGAGTTTCGGAGGCAGGTAGACATATGGATTTGGGCGCAATGTGGATGCGCATGAAGGCTCATCGCTGGGCCTACACGCTGAGTATTCTGGCAACGCTTTCCGTCGGCATTCTGATCGGGACGGTCATTTCCTACGGAGTCAAAGGGAAAGAAGGGCAAGGAAAGAGCGACGCGACGCCGCTTGCCATGCCATCCCCGCAGCAGATGTCGAACACGTTCTCGCAGATCGCGAAACAGTTGGAGCCGAGCGTGGTCAACATCAACACGGAATCGACCATTAAGAACGTCCACCGACGCCGCGGCGGACAAGGCCAGGGAGACGACGACGAAGACGGCGGCGGCATGGACGACTTCTTCAACCACTTCTTCGGTGGTCCCGGCGGCCAAGCTGGCCCAGGCGGCCAGGGCGGTCCCGGCGATGGCTCCATCCGCGAACGCTCGTTGGGTTCTGGCGTGGTCGTCGACCCCAAGGGCTTCATCGTGACCAACCGCCATGTGGTCGAAAAAGCTGACCGCATTCGCGTCCGTTTCGAAGACGATCCGCCGGGCGTGCAGCATGACGCCAAGGTCATCGGCACCGACCAGGAAACCGATCTGGCCGTGATCAAGGTCGATATCGACCGCGTGCTGCCCTCCGCGAAAATGGGCAATTCCGACAGCATGCAAGTGGGTGACTGGGTTTTGGCCGTGGGCAGCCCGTTCGGCTTGTCCGAGACCGTCACCGCGGGCATCGTTTCCGCCAAGGGCCGCGACATCGTTCCCGGCCGCCAGTTCCAAACTTTCATCCAGACTGACGCGGCCATCAATCCCGGCAACTCCGGCGGCCCGCTGGTCAACATGACCGGGGAAGTCATCGGCATCAACACCGCCATTCTGAGCGAGACCAACGCCTATGCCGGCGTGGGTTTTGCACTACCCTCAAAGACCGTGGTCGAGGTTTACAACCAGCTGACCGGCCCCGCACATAAAGTGACTCGCGGTTCGATCGGCATCACCTTTGATGCAGTCGAGAATCCGGCCATCATGCGTGTGTATGGCGCCGGGTCTGGAGTTACGGTATCAAGCGTAGTACCCGGAAGCCCCGCAGACACCGCTGGACTCAAGGTGGGCGATACCATCACCCAGATCGACGGCAAGAAAGTATCCAAAGGCGCCGAACTGGTTTCCGACATCGCATCGCGCAAGCCCGGATCGAAAGTGACGCTGGGCTTCCTGCGCAATGGCAAGACGCAGGAAACCTCCGTTACTATTGCCGATCGCGCCAAACTGTTCGCCGCCCGTCTCGGCGACGATCAGGACAACGGCGACGAGAGCGCTCCCAAGCAGAGCAAATTCGGCGTGATCGTTCGCAAGGTGACGCCCGAGATGGCCGACCGTCTCGACATGCCCGCGGGAAAAGGCGTGATCGTGCAGGACGTGAAGCCCAGTTCGTTTGCCGAAGACGTCAACCTGGGACGCGGCGACATCATCTTGGAAGTGAATAAACAGCCGGTCAACAGCGAAGAAGAATTCGCCCGAATCGAGTCGAGCCTGAAGAGCGGCCAGGACGTTGTATTCCTGGTGCGCTCCCGCGGTTCGTCCCGGCAGGATGGAACCATCTTCCTGGCCGGTACACTTCCGTAACTTCAAAAAGCCCAATCGGAACTGGCACTGTACCGTCCAATAGAGGATGATTACAATGCCAGCGTCCGGTTGGGCTTTTACTTTTGCTGAAGTTTCGCGGCCCCGGCGAAGTCGGCGTGAGGACGAGGAGAAGAGTTTCGGGTTGAGAAATTGCATTCCAGTCCGCAGAACACGATTCATCGCATTGGGAGCGATGACTATCTTCGCATGCCTCGCGGCGGCGAATGCCGGTCAAAGTTCCACCAGCGACGCACCCGCGAGTAAGCCTGCGACCGCGACGGCTCCCGTGCACACGCATCACGCCACCACCACCACCACCACGACTCACACCGCCTCGACGGGAAAACGCTCCTCCCGCAAGAAGTCAACGCGTGTCCGGGGCCAGCAGAAAATCGACTCGGAACGAGCGCTGGCCATTCAGCAAGCCCTGATCCGCGAGCACTATCTGAGCGGAGAAGCCACCGGAACCTGGAACCAGTCCAGCGAAGAGGCCATGCGGCGCTATCAGGCGGACAACGGCTGGCAGAGCAAGGAAGTGCCCGACTCACGGGCGCTCATCAAACTCGGCCTGGGCCCCAGCAAAGATCATCTGCTGAATCCTGAGAGCGCCATGACCACGGTCCCGGATCGCCCGCGCGCCGAGCCCATGCCCACCACCTCGCACACCGCGCCCCCCACATCCGATCCGCCCCCCGCCGCAAATCCCACTCCGAACGATCCTTCCCGCCCGCAGTAAAAAAGCAGCATTTAGCAATTAGCACTTGGCACTCAGCTACCCTCAGCACACTGTCATCCTGAGCGTAGCGCGCGCTTCGCGAAGCGAAGTGCGTGCGAAGTCGAAGGACCCCTTGTCTCTCAACCCTACCAGCGGCCCGTCAAGGAGTTCGCACACAAATTCCGTGGCTATCGACCGCTCACCAGAGAATGCGTGTATGCGCGCAGGACAGAAGTAGAGAGTACAGAGATCCTTCGACTGCGCGGATTCATTCGCAAAAGCGAATGAACCCGCTTCGCTCAGGATGACAAACGGGGATGAATGCTGAGCGCCGAAGAAGCTGAGAACTGACGGCTCAAAGCTCAAATCTCAAATCTCAAATCTCAAATCCTACTTCTTCCGATAACTCGTCATCACCGGCCGCGGAGTATAAGGCAGCGCCTGATTAGTGACTATCGCCCGCGGATTCCCCTCAACCATCGCCTCCGCGATCTCTGCTCCGCAAATCTGCGCCGCGGCATCGCGCGCAGTTGAAAGAATCGGGACCCGTTTCTCCAGATCATGCGCATCCGTGGCGAGCACGTGGACGGCCTGGTGTTCAAGCAGCCACAGCGCAGCCCGGCGCGTGCGGTCGCCCCAGAATCCCGTCAGCGCCGAGCCCGTCATCTGCACCACGCAGCCCTGCTCGATCCACTCCAGCAGTTGTTGCGGGCTCTCGCGCAGAATCGGGTTACGCTCGGGATGCGTGATGATCGCCGTCATTCCGCAACTCGCCAGCTTGAAAAAATATTCTGAAGTCTGCGGCGGGATACCGAAATTGCTGAACTCAACCAGCAGGTAACGCGTGCCTCCGATGACATAGCGCGTAGGATTGGCCAGAGCGTCCTGCACATTATCGACGGAAAGATGAAAGTCGCAGCCCAGGCTGAGTTGCGGCGCATCGCCGACAAGTTCCTGCAGATGCGCGACCAGCCCCTGCAGATAAGTCCGGTCGTAGTGATAGCGGTCGTTGGCATGCGGCGTCGCCACCATGTGCGTAATGCCGTCGGCCGCCGCCGCGCGGCACATGGCCACTGAGACGTCCCACGACTTGGGCCCGTCATCTACCTCCGGCAGAATGTGTGAATGAATGTCGACCACGAAACACCTGTTTCGATTTAAACAGATTCGAGCGTGCGGCGAAGAAAAATTATTGCACGCGCGTTCGGCCAGGAGTTTGAAGACAACATCCTCGGAATTTATTGATTCGAGGCCTTCACCAGATCGTCGGAACCGCACGCGAACTGCGAATTTCTTTGTCCGCGGTGATGAGGGGCAGGTCCTCAATGAGCGCCGTAGCGCCGATGACGCGGTCCACGGGATCGTTCGGATAGCTTGGCGGCAACAAGAATGCCTGTTCGGCAATCCTGCCCGTGATCGGCAGGATGCTGAAACGGCGCTCCACGTCGGAAAGAAAAGTCTCCAAGTCCGGGGCGACACGAATCTGCCCGTAAGTCGCAAGCCTCGCGATCTCTAGAAGCGTCATGCTCGACGCCGCCAGACCCTGCTCTTTTGCGCGCGCTTCCTCGATTGCCTTATGTGCCTTTGGAGAAATGCGTCGATAATCGCCAGCCAGCCAGAGGACCACGTGAGTGTCGAGCAGGATCAATAAAGATCGCCCCACTCTTCGGGACTGATGATGGGAGAGACAATGTCTCCCTTGATTTCGATTTTGCCCTTGCCGTTAAAGAAGCCGAAGATGTCGTCTTTTTCCTTCTCCACCGGGACGAGTTTCGCCACCGGCTTCCCCCGCTTGGTGATGATGACGGATTCGCGCTTGGACGCAACTTCGTCCATGATGGCGAGACAGCGGGCCTTGAACGTGCCGGCGGGGATGGTTTTGGTTTTCATGGGCATACGATCATGGTCATTATACCATGGTCATATCCAAAACAGACAGAGGACTACGCCCTCCCGTACCGCTCCCGAATGAAGTCCGCAATTCCCGCGTAGGCCCTGCTCAGCGTGGCCTCATCCGGCAGAAACACGATGCGAAAATGCTGGGTCCCCGGCTTCTGCCCGAAGCCCGATCCGTGGACCACCATCACATGTTTCTGCCGAATCAGTTCCTTCACGAAGATTTCATCGCTCTCCGGGATATCGATTTTGGGGTAAGCATAAAAAGCCCCGCGCGGCGCCACGCAACTCACGCGCGGCGTCGCCTCACACCATTTCTGCGTCAGATCGCGGCGCGATCGCAGCTTGCGCTGCACTTCGACGAGATGATCCTGCGGCCCTTCCAGCGCCGGCCGGATGGCATACTGCTCGGGATGATTCGCGCACAGCCGCGCCCGCAGCAACCGGTGCACGCCCTCGGTGTAAGCCTTCACCGCCGCGGCCTCGCCGGAGACGATGCCCCATCCAATCCGCCATCCCGGGACTAGATAATTCTTCGACATGCCGCCAAACGTGACGCAAGGCACATCGGGCGCGACCGAGGCGAACGCAATGTGCGGCGTGCCATCCAAAATTAACTTGTCATAGATTTCATCCGAGAAGACTATTAAATTGTGCCGCCGCGCCAACTCCGCGACTTGCTCCAGCATCTGCCGCGTGCACAATGATCCCGTAGGATTGTTGGGATTGATGAGCACAATACCGCGCGTGTGCGGCGTCAGCTTGCGTTCAATGTCAGCCAGTTCAGGCTGCCACGCATCGTCTTCGTTCAGGTCGTACGCGTTGAGTCCAATGCCCAGCTTGCACAGCACCGCGGAATACAGCGGATAATCCGGCTTCGGCGTAAGAATATCTTCGCCGGGATTGACCAGCGCGGAAATGCAGAGATCAACCGTTTCGCTCACGCCCGAGGTAACGAACACGTCGCGCACCGTGGTGATCCCCTTGCGCCCCGCCTCGCCGCGAATCGCCTCCAGCGCTTCCGGAATCCCGGGCGACGGCGCATAGCCGTTCTTCCCCTCGCGCATCGCCTTGTAAACCGCTTCAATAATGTGCCGCGGCGTCTGAAAATCAAAGTTCAGTGGATCGCCCACATTGAGCGGCAGAACCTTGTGTCCCTGAGCGATGACTTCGTCGGCCACGCATGCCAGATCGCGAATGGCGTAGCGGACATTTTCCAGGCGGGCGGCGGCAGCGATCTCGTGTGCTTGAGTCGAGGGCATAGCAAATTCTAACCGCAGAGCGCGCCGAGGTCGCAGAGAAATCGCATTGTCATCCTGAGCGGAGTGGGCAACACGCGGATGCGTGTTGCCCACGCAGTCGAAGGATCCCTACCCGTAATGTTGTGCCGATCATAGGGATCCTTCGACTGCGGCTGGACTTCGCGCTTGGGCGCGAAGTCCAGTCCTCGCTCAGGATGACAGGGCCGATTAATCTTCGCGATCAATCTGCGCCTTCTGCAGCTTGTCGGAATAATCGATGTACACAGACTTCCACTCCGTGTAGAAGTCGATGGCGCCGATCCCGCCCTCGCGATGCCCATTCCCCGTCGCCTTAGTCCCTCCAAACGGCAGATGCACCTCAGCCCCAATCGTCGGTGCATTGATGTAAGTGATGCCCGCATACAAATCGCGAATTGCCGAGAACGCCTTGTTCACGTCCTTGGTGTACAGCGCGGACGACAGCCCATACTCGATCCCATTCGCGATTTCAATCGCGTCCTCGAGATCTTCACACGGAATAACCGAAACCACGGGCCCAAAAATTTCCTCCTGCGCGATCCGCATCTTGGGGTCAACGTCGGTGAACACGGTCGGCTCCATGAACCAGCCATACTGATAATCGCCCTGATCGAGCCGATGCCCGCCGCACACCAGCTTCGCGCCTTCGTTCTTTCCGATCTCCACATAACTCAAGTCGGTCTGCAGTTGCTTTTCGTTGACCGCCGGTCCCATCTGTACGGTTTCATCCAGCCCGTTGCCAACCTTCAACTTCTTCGCGCGCTCCACGTAGCGCTCCACAAATTCCCGGTAAACGCCTTTCTGCACAATGATGCGGCTAGTCGCAGTGCAGCGCTGCCCGGTAGTCCCAAAGCCTCCCCACAACCCGCCTTCAATCGCGAGATCGAGATTCGCATCGTCGAGCACGATCATCGGATTCTTCCCGCCCAGTTCGAGCGAGCAATGCTTGAAGCTCTTGGCCGCGATGCCGCCAATAATGCGCCCCACCGCCGACGATCCTGTCAGCGAGACGGCGCGCACGTCAGCATGCTCCGCCAGCGGCGTTCCCACGTCTGGACCGAATCCAGCGACCACATTGATCACGCCCTTGGGCAGCCCCGCATCGGTCAACGCCCGCACCAGATTGAAAGTCGACAGCGGAGTATCCTGCGCCGGCTTGATCACGCAAGTATTCCCGCACACAATCGCCGGCAACAGCTTCCACGAAGAAATCGCCATCGGGAAATTCCACGGCGTAATCATGCCACACACCCCGATCGGCTGCCGCACCGCCATGGCAAACTTGTTCGGCATCTCCGACGGCACCGTCGGCCCAAACAGCCGGCGGCCTTCCCCGGCGTTGTAGTAGGCCGCATCGATCGCTTCCTGCACATCGCCGCGGGTCTCGGCCAGAACCTTGCCCATTTCGCGGGTCATCTCCCGGGCCGACTCCTCCTTGCGCTCGATCAGAATCTCGGCCGCGCGAAAAACAATCTCCGCCCGCCGCGGTGCCGGTACCAACCGCCACTTGGCAAAAGCGCGCTTGGCGGCCGCCACGGCAGCATCCACGTCGGCCTTGGCCGATTTCTGGAAGATCCCCACCAGGTCGCGCGTGTCCGCCGGATTGCGATTCTCAAACGTCTCCCCGGTCGAGGCCTCGACCCACTCGCCATCAATAAAGTTCTTGAAAACCTTGGTCTTGCCGTAGTTGAGCGTAGCCGGACTGGTCAAAGTATCGGTGGCCATAAATTCTCCTGGGTTCCCTGATATGGGATTTTCGAAAATGGGTTCTGAATATGAATGCCTGATATTGATGCTACAGCCGGAGCGGAAGGTGCGGCAAGGGAAGGGCGACCGCGCTCCACATTCGAATCACCTCCAGCGTTTCAATTGCGGCCAGACCTGAGTCAGCGTCCCGAACTTCGCTCCGCGGCAAATGTAAATGTCAATCTGCTGCTCCAGCGCGTACGGACTCGCGGCGGAGGTGCCAACGTACTCGACCTGATTGAAAAGCTGTTCCAGCCGTTCCTTTCTGTCATCCAGCACGATCAGGCAGTTGCCGGAATATCCGCGCGGCCCCCAGAGAAACCATGTCTGATGTCCGCTGAGCGAAGCGGGCAAGCCATACCGGCGGCCAAGAAAGTCGATGGCCCCGGCTTGCCCGTAATCCTGGCCAAAGATGCCGCAATCTTTCCGCTCGTCGGGCGCAAGGCGATTCCAGGCGATCGCGGTTTCATCCACAATCTCTTGCCAGCCAAACTGGTCGGCGTACCACTGCGGCAGCGCCGCGCGCGCATGGGCGTGCTCCAGTACCGGGAGCTTGAACGGAAGAGATTTGGCGAAGGCGAGGAAGTGATCTGGCGAAAGAACAGGAATAACGATAGGCGAGAGATAAGCGCCCTCGGCCAGCAGAACGACGACAATCACTGGCTTCAACCACTGCAGGCGCCGCCGCCCGCCATCCGTTCGAGAATCCGCCCAGCCATCAATCGCCCCCTCGATGACCACCGCACCTGCCGCGAGCAGCATCGGATAAACCGGCGCCAGATAATAGCTCTTCCCGTGCAGCACAAAGAAAACGGCGTAGCAGACCAGATAGCACCATCCCAGCGCGCGGTACGGCCTGAGCCGCGCCGAGAACAGAAGAAAGAGTAATCCCCTGACCCAAATCCCCACGGTGAGCGGGTTCACCAGCAGGACTTGTTGCAGGAAGAACTGAGCTGGCCCCAGTACCACGTCGCGGCCGTCCGCCTTGATGTTATGAATCAGTTGTACAAACGGCCAATCATAATGAATGTTCCAAAGCAGGTTCGGCAGAAAGATCAGAAACGCGGCGAGCCCGCCCAGCCAGATCCATTTATCGAAAAACACCCGACGCTGCTCGGTCAGCAGCAAGCCCAGGACGATTCCGAATCCGAAGACTGCGATGGAATACTTCTCTTCCATGCCAACGCCGGCGACCACGCCGAACCACAGCCAATATCGCGGATCATTTCTCTTGATGGCGAGAATGGCGAAGTAAGCGCAGCCCATCCACAGGTTGGGTTCGAGGCAGTTCGTGCCGAGCAAGCTCCCGTTCGACAAATACTGCGGCACAACGACTGCGCAGATGGCGCTCAACAGCATCGCGAACCGGCGTCCTCCCAGTTCGCGCCCCAGAACCGCGGTCTGCACCACCAGCAACGACGACGCCAGCGCAGGAATGAATCGAATACTGCGCAGCGAGTCTCCCAGCACCGCCCGGCACAAGTGAATCAGAAACGGAATCAGCGGCGGCTGGTCGACATACCCCCACTGCAGGTGGTCGCCGCACGACATGTAATCGAATTCATCGCGAAAGTAGCCGTAACGGTTGTTGAAGTAAATATGAACCAACAACTTGGCCAGCGCGATCGCCCAGATGATCGCCATTCCAGAAGCGAGAAACGATTTACGGTCGCGATTGGGTTGAAAGTCCGCTGGAGGAGGGCTGGCCATAGGCACGTAAGGATATCCGATCCTGAGAGAACCTCACAGCCCCCCGAACCTCTCACTCGATCATACTTCGTGCCCTTCGTGTTTGAGTTCCTGAATGTCGCCACCCAGCCCGCATTCCTGTGCTACTCTTGCCCTGCCCTCCGTCTGCGGTTCCACTCATGGGATCCACAGCACCAGCCCGTCTGCCCCAGCCCCAGAGGAATCCCGTCCGCATCGGCACCGCCGGATGGTCCTATAAAGATTGGGAGGGCGTGTTCTATCCCTCGGGAATGCAGCACCGCAGGCTGCATCCCCTGGAATATCTGGCGCGCTTCTTCGACACCACCGAGATCAACACCTCGTTCTACGGACCCATCAAAGCCCAACTGGCCAAGCTCTGGTGCCGCAAGGTCGCGCCCGTCAATCCCGGCTTCCTGTTCACCGCCAAACTCTATCGCGCCTTCACCCATTCCCCGATCCCGGTAATGGAGCCCACTTCTGCCGCCACCATCCGCCCCACCGACGACGACGAAGCCCGCACCCGCGAAGGCCTCGACGCTCTCGCCGACGAAGGCCGCCTCGGCGCCCTGCTCATCCAGTTTCCCGTGTCGTTCAAGAACACTTCCCTGAACCGCGAATATCTCGACCGCCTGCTGCGCCAGTTCATCGAATATCCGCGCGTGGTCGAAGTGCGCGACTCCAGCTGGAACAACCCTGAAACGTTGGCGAATTTCACGCAGAAAAATGTCGCATTCTGCAACATCGATCAGCCGGTCCTGGGTAAATCGCTCGCCCCCACCGAACACGTCACCGCGCCCATTGCCTACGTCCGCCTCCACGGACGCAACTACAGCGAATGGTTCGACTCCGACAACCGCAACGACCGCTACAACTATCTCTACAAAGAAAAAGAATTGGAGGACTGGAAGGAAAGAATCGAAAATGTCGCCGCCCGGGCGCAGACGACTTACGTCATCACCAACAACCATTTCGAAAGCAAGGCCGGAGTCAATGCCCTGGAGCTAAAAGCCATGCTGACCGGCAAGCGAGTCCCGGCTCCGCCCACGCTGCTCCAGAAATATCCCGAGCTGCGAAGATTCGCCGATCCCGCCGAAGACTCCGAGGGCACGCCCCCCGGCGACCAATTCTCTCTGCTGGCCTGACTCGGCTTCTTAGTCGAAGATCTTGAAGAAGGCGCACCCGTCAAGAAGCTACGTCCCCGCCAAATCTGCCTGCGCGGCACGCGGCATCGACATTTTCTTGTACACGCCGGTAAATCGAACTCGAATCATCCAGAAAATCAGCAGCGCCAGTGGCAGCAGGGCCGGCACCAGAAGCGCAGGCGATCCGCGCAACCAGGCGGGAAATACCTGCTGCTGCCCCAGGAAGAACGAGCCTGTGGCGATAAACCAGCCAAAGCACATCCGCCAAAGATGCCGTGCGATCCGGCGCTTGCCGGAAATTCCGCGCAGTAGCATGCGCAGGTCCCCTATCCCAGCCAGCAGAATCACCGATCCCATGAAAAAATCCATGAACGCCGGAACTCCATCCGACGGCACCCGCCCTGTGACCTTTTGAAATCCATGGATCACGCTCAGAACCCCGAGGGTCAGCACAAACAGACTCCCTACCCAATCCAGAACGCCAGTTTCTCCTGCTCTGCGCCGAGCCGTCGCCCATGCCGTCGCCACCATGTAGATCGTTAGAAAGCCGCCGAACACATTGTTGGATTGGTGCTTCATGTACGCCAGAGTCGACGCAGCCGTCGCCATGCACAGCATCGCTACGACGAAGATGTTTCCCGCCTGGCCATGCCACCGCGAACCCTTGCGGAACGAAATTGCGAAGGCGCCCGCCAACATCGCCAGCACGCCCGCGGTAACGTGAAAAATTAGTAACGGTAATCGCATTATCCGTACTCCTGCTTCAGCGGCGAATATCGGACTGACGAATCTCGGGCCGACGAATGTTTGCCGTGCGAATCTTGGCTTGACGCGGGCTCTCCGCCATCTCCGGTTCCCTCCAAACGCAGGTGCTTTCTCCATCCTGCCAGGGTGAGCGAGATTCTACACTCGCACTCGCCGCTTCCGGTATATTTCATCCATCTCCATACCCGCTAGCGGGGCATATAGAATCAAATTCCAATGAGCAACCTTCCAGCGGAGAAGCAGCAGTGACGAAAGACGAAGCCCGGAATCTGGCCCACCTTTGGATCGCGGCGTGGAACGCTCACGATTTGGATTTGATCATGTCGCATTATGACGATGCCGTCGAATTAACTTCACCAGTCGCCGCCGCGCTATTGGGAACGCCAGACGGCAAGGTCGTCGGAAAGACGAGTTTGCGATCCTATTTTCAAAAAGGCTTGCAAGCCTATCCGGACCTCCACTTCCAGCTTGCCGACGTGCTGTGCGGCGTAAACAGTCTGGTCCTCTATTACACCAACCAAAAGGGAGCGCGCACTGCCGAGTTCATGGACCTGTCCGCGACAGGAAAGGTGACAAGAGTAGTGGCGAACTACAGCGCGTAGAAGCCAAGCAAGCCCGGGCAGACAAGACCGGGAAGGGTACGACTTCTGTTCTTAGACTGCCCTGAGCGAGTGAAGCGAACCGAAGGATTCCGATTTCAGCCAAGCAACTAAGGAGCAACTTCACGGCACGACTTTGAACGCCAGCCCTCCCCAGGTATCTGTGCCCCAGATGACGCCATGTGAGTCGATGATGAGTGGAGTAAAGCCGGTACTCCAACCTGGCGTGTTCTGCCAGTTAAACACAAACGTCTCACTCCAGCCGCTCGTTTCCGGGCTCAATTTAAAGAGCGCATACTCTGTCATGCCCCAAAGGTTGCCGTTGGCGTCGAAGGTTAAGCCGTTGGGAAAATCCTCGGCCGGATCGCTGAGACGGTTAAAGTTGTACAGAGTGGTCTTCGCGTAACCGTTGGCCGCTGTCAGCTCAAAGACAATACCGCCATTGTTCCCGCCGGTTCCACCGAACGTTGTAGTGCCGTAAAGGTTGCCGCTCTTGTCGAGAATCACTCCAGTGAACGGCTCGGAACCATCGCTTCCACCTTTGAACGTGTACAGAGTTTTTTCAGTCCAGGTAGTGGTAGCTGTCGTGGCAGGTGGAGAAAGCTTGAACACGGTTCCGGCGTTCGCCGCGCCACCCTTGTAAGCGCTGCCATAAAGATTTCCGGACGCATCCATGGCCAAGGTAGCGCATTGGATAAAGGGTAAAGATCCATCCGTGCCCCCGGTGAAATTGTGCAACACGGTTTCCTTCCATCCGGTGGAGGTGAGGCTCAGTTTGAAGACGACGCCCAGGCCCTTGCTGCCGCCTGCGATGGTGGCGCCGTAAAAATTGCCAGTCGCGTCGCGAATCAACCCGGTGAATGAGTTGCCACCGTCTAATCCTGTGAACCGGTGAAGGACAGTTTCTGTCCACTGACCGGTCGTGGTTGGACTCAACTTGAAGATGACGCCGCAGCCGATGGGAGAAGCAAATGCTCCGGCGTTGCATGTGCTGCCAACGATCCCTCCTGTGACGGTGGTGCCGTACAGGTTGCCGGCGCTGTCGCGGAACAACGAAGCATGCGGCTCCGCCCCATCCGTGCTCCCTCCTTTGAAACTGTAGAGGATGGTCTCTGTCCAGCCTCCGGAGCCGTTGGGAGACAAACGATAAACCGTGCCGAAATTGTGTGCTCCGCCGTTATAAGTGGTGCCATAAAAGTTGCCGGCGGCACCCTCGATCAGCCCTGAGTAAGGGAGACTCCCCTCGCCTGCAGCTGCGTCGAACGTATGGATGATGTCGACGGTTTGCGCCTGCGCGCTGACGATGAGAGAAAGGGCGAATAGAATTGTCGCGAGTCCCACTGCGGACCGTGACCGGAATCGAGAGGGAGAGTTCTGCATTCGGCCTCCTTGACCATGGAGGCAAAGTACAACGTGCTCAGCTCGGACTTGTCAGTTCGGTGCAAAACTTTTGTTTGGAGATTGTCAACGTTCACTTTGGTAAACCTGGGTAAATATTCGTGTCACAGGGTGTAGTACAAACGGGAAGAAGCACGGCCTTCCAATCAGCTCGAGGTGCTGGTTTTCGTTCATTGGGAGATTAGACACCGATCTCTACCTTGACGCTGCAGTTTCGCACTATGGCGCTAGAGAGTAGCAAGAGAGATTCGAGCCGCCCAAAGAAAACACTTGAACCCAGAACGGTAGAGCTAGAATTGCTTAGGCCGGACCTCAGCAGTTCGTTGCTCTATGATCTACGCGTCCCTTCTCGTTTTTGTCGCCGTGGCGTTCTGGCGTGCTGGTTGGCGCAAGGGTCTGGAAATCACTGGAATCTCTTCTTTCATCTGCCTTATTTTCGCGCTGACGTTTTCCACCAGCATCTGGGATGTCCCTCGTAATCTTCGGTCCGCCCTGCACGCGATACTTTCCTTTCCCGCTTATGTCATCAAGCATCCGGCCCAATGGTTCAATCTGCTCACTCCCACCGCTATCGTGGCGGCGGTTTGGCTTCTGTTCATCGCTCTGCGAAGACTGCGAAGAAAGCCAGCCACAGAGGATGAAGAAACGCTCCCCTGAATGAAAACGGCCCCGCTTTCGGTCGGGGCCGCGTCCAGCAAACCGATTACACGTCGGTGTTATTTGCCAGCATAACCCACTGGGCTGCCAACCCCTGTGCAGAGGTCGTAACCAGGCTGGGTAAGATTGCCATTCCAGGGACCACAGACACCCGACTTGATGTCGCTAAAGTCCAACTTGTTGCCGCGATTCTTGTAGATATTCGCGAGTTCGGCCGCAGTGGAACCCGAGTTGCTTCCGGCGGCGCTGACAATGCCCGCCCAGATCGGGGATGAAGCGCTGGTGCCACCGACGATGTACCATCCGCCGTTGCCGCTGTCCCAGACCCAGAGTCCAGAGTTAGGATCGGCCTCAGCGGCTACGTCCGGAACGCCACGCTGAGCGCCGACTTTCGCGATACCTTTCTGGTACGACGGAATGGTTTCGTACTGAGAAAGGCCCCCTCCGGTGGAATTCCATGCGCTTTCGAAGATGAAGGCGCCACTGTTGGGGTTGCGACTGAGCGTCGTCCCACCGACCCCAACCACATAGGGAGATGCACTGGGATAGATGACGCCCGGTCCATCCCCCGCGGATGCGAAATAGACCACACCGGGGTAGGAGAAGAAGGAATCGTAGGCGGGTTCGTCGGCAAACTCGCTGCCGCCCCAGCTATTGGAAACGACGCCACCGCCGTCGTTGGCCACAATCGATGCCGCTACGGTTTCTGCCGTCAGCAGATCGTAGAAACTGTTGGAAGCCGCTTCCACCAGGTAAAGCTTCGCGTTCGGAGCCATGGCGTGCGCCCACTGAACATCGAGCGATTCCTCAATCTCCCAGCCTGGATCATTGTAGGGTCGGGTACCATCCGCGAAGACGACCTGGAAGTTCGCAGGCGGCAGACCGAACTGCTTGGAGAACTTAGCCAGGTCCTTCGTGACACCTGGGTCGTCATAGGCATCGACGATGGCGATCGCCGAGCCACCGGTTGGAACCGCCGTCACCGTGTTGGGATTGCAGCCCGCCGACTGGGGTACCAGATTGTAGATGCAGGCGAGCGAGGCCGGGGTCTCGAAGAGATAACCAGCGAACGGAGGACCAACCAAGGCAGTGGACTGCTTGGGGAGACCTCCCGTGGGCGTGAAGATTTTAATGTTAGTGTGCGCGCGGTGCCCTATATCGCCCTTGCGTTCTGTGCTGGATGCGGGAGTGGTGACCTGGCCCCCTCGGTGTTGCGCTTGAGCGGACGCAAGGTTGACTGCGCCGAAAGAAAATGCAGCCGTCACTACTAGAGTTCCAAACTTATTTAGAGCAGTCTTCATCCGTTTACTTTCTCCTTTGGATATCTATCTTCATTCTTTGCGTGTATAGGTAAAAAACTCAGGATTCGCTGAACGATATTCGTGCGAAATGATTCCTGACAGTGCTGGCTATTTGAGCCGAACCATCCAGCCACCCTGGCGGTAGTTCGCGTCCTGCCACACTCCAACAATCGTCGATCCGTCGGCCGAAATGTCGAGTGCGGAAGTGAGAGTAATACCGAACGGAAGGAGGACGCCGCGCAGATGCAAGTAGTGGGAGAGCGATTGCATTCCTAGTTTGGGGCTCCAAATGAACGCCTGGATTCCCAGACCGAATGGATCGCCACTCCACCCCACGGTTGTCCCATTGTCGGCAACGGCATTGGCGTAGCTCTGATCGGACGGGATTCCAGAGACTGTCCCCAGAGAAACGACCTTGCCCGCGGTGTAGTGGAACGCATATGAGCTTGAGGCTGCGAAATCCCAGACCTGGCCGACTATCTGCGAGCCGTCTGAGCTGACCCCGGAAGCTTCGCCGGGGGTGTGAACTCCTGCAAACAGGTAAGTCTTGCCGCCGAACCAGCGAACTGGGCGTCGAACACCCGTTGGCGGGTCCTCGGAGAAGCCCACGATGGTCCGGCCATCTGCGGAGATGGCCGACGCTCGGCTGCTCGTGCCGTAAGGACCAGTCGGATGCGAAAGGCTGGTCATGCCGTTCGTTCGACTCCACACGAAGCCCTCGGCTCCAGGGCAGTACCAGGCAAGTCCCACAGCCACCGTGCCGTCTCCATTAACGGCGTAGCCGCCGCCCCACTGGCCATCCATAATGCATCCATTGGCAGGATGGCCGAGATCGCTCCAGCCCGTGGATTGTTTCCACACTGCCGGATTCACGTTTCCGTCAGGCCCAGTACGGGCGGAGACAATGGTTGTTCCATCGCTCGAAATTCCGATTTCGGAGTTTAGAAAGTTCCCCGGTCCAACGAAGCTGAATCCGTCGAAGGGAAACTTCGGAGTGTCCGGAGTCCAACGGTAGATGGAACCGCCGTAGTTCGCCGCCATCACCTTGCCATCATGGGAGAGGGCGTAGTTTACCCAGGTGCCGGAGCCGGTGGGGTCGATTAGCATCTGGAAGGTCGGCGTCTGGCCCCAGGCCACGGAGACTGTGAGCAAGAAAATGCAGAATAAGAGCAGTCTGACAACTCGTCGGTTGTTCATTAAATCGTTTCGTCTCCCGATTTCGGCTGATTTGAGCGCCCCGCCTGAAGGGGCGGGCGTTTTGTTGGATGGCAAGCCGTAGTTGAAGCAATCGAAAGGCCGTTCTCAGCTTGGGTTCCAGGGTCTCTTCCGCCAAACGGAATATCCGTCCTTGAGCCTGAACTCCCATCCAGACATGGTGCGAGCGACCTTATGGGTTGGGCCTGCGGCGCAAGTTGTGAAAAAAAGCGCGCGCTCCGGAGGTGTGCTGGACCGGCGGGCAGTACAGAACCGCTAGAGCACCACTCGTATCAGGAATGACAATGACAATGACAATGACAAATGAATTCGCGTGCTGTCGTTGCGCTAAGGGCAATGCCGGACTGAAAAAAAACGTGATCTCGAGGCGAAGAACGATGAGCGCTTTTCAGCCTGCGAAGGCGCACCCCGCGGCTCCGGCCACAGAATGGCACGCCTAACTACAGGTCAATCCTGCCTTCCAGCGAACGGGTGAGACGAAGATGTGTCCGCGATCACCACTTCACCATTTCACCCACGTTCCCTGATAGCGACGCGTTCCGTCGCTCGACACGTATTGCTGAAGTGACGCCGTCTCGTATCCCGCAGTAGCCATGGAGGCGGCGGTGCTCGTGTAAGTCTGACAGGTCATGCCGTCATAGCTGGCCCACGTCGAGAAGCCTGGGTTGGGAGCAAAGACGGCGCGGAACAGATCGGTGCCAGTCGAGTTGAAGCCCTCGACTCGCGACGGATACTTGCCCAGCTTCACCTCCGCGTTGAACTTCGACTGGTACGCGGCCCCGGTCATCCAGCCAGTATAGGTGCCGTACTGGTCGAACAGATTGGTCGTGAGAAATGTCGAAGTGCCGCTGAACGCGGTCCAGAGATCGTTGTCGAGGTCGGTGAAGAACTGAGGGGAGCTTGGGCGGGAATTGAAAAGCGCGGCCCAGCCAAAGCCGTTGGACGCATGCACCTGCTCGGTCGCGGTCCCGGGCAGGCTGCCGCTGTGCCACCAGTTGCCAGAGGAATTCACTTCCCAGCCCATGCCATACCAGTAGCCCGAGGGCGTGTAGGTAGTTAGCACATTCGAGAGGTTGATCTCGGACCAGAGAACATTTGGATTCGAGGTCAGATCGGTGAGGGACGTCGAATTGAGCAACGGCGTTCCGCCGCTGCGGCCATCGAGAGCTGCCTGAAAGCGCAACAGGTCGACCGGGGATGCGACCCACGCGCCATGCGCGGCCATGGCTTCGATATAAAAGTTGCCGTAGGGATTGGTGTAGGTGTTGAGGCTGGTCGCGAAAACGTCCTGTCCCGAGCCGGAGCCGGGGTAATCGTAATACACGACCTCGCGGTCAGCGGCCGAGAGGGTGCGTCCCTGCACGATGCCGGTGGCCCCGGCAGGCGCTAGAACGCTGCTGGTCGCGTAGCTCGCATAGCTTTTTCCCGTGACCTTCTCGATGACGGCGCCGAGCACGCAGTAGCCAAAGTTGGAATAGTCGTAAACTGTGCCGGGCGTCCAGTAAACCGGCTGGCTCAACATGTACTGAATGATGTGGTCGCAATTGGGCGGAGACGCAATGCCTTGCGCGGCGGCAATCGTTTCCGGTTGGAACATCGGATCGCCTTCAGTGCTGCACTTGGTGCATCCGGTCTCGCGGCTCCAACCTCCGGTGTGCTGCAGCAGATCCTGGATGGTGATATTCGCCAGCGCCGCGGTTTGCGGCTTCTTGGGATTCGGCGTAAATCCCAGGATCGAAAACGGTTTGTCAGTCAACGACAGCATGCCACTCTGGACGAGCGTGAGAACAGCCGCCGAGGTGATCTGCTTCGACACGCTCGCCAGTCGAAACAGGCTGTCGGGATGCGCGATCAGCGAGTTGCCCGTGTCGCTCAAGCCGTAGCCGCGCGCCAGAACCAGCTTGCCATTGTTGATGACGGCCACCGCGCCGCCCGGTACCTGGTACTTCTTCATCAGCCCAGTGATGACGCTATCGTAGGATGTGGTGGAAGAGGTCGAGCCGAGGCCGACCGCCGGAGGGGTCGAGTGCCAGCCAGAGATAACTCCCTTGTCGCAGCTGCCTTCTGCCGCCTGCGTGGAATTCCAGGTGTTGGCAAACATGAGCACCGCGACGTACTGCGAGCCGCCTACTTCGTAGCTCTTGACGTCAAAGATGCGAGCTTTGTTGGAGACCGCGAGGCTCTCGGCATTCGCGACGGTCTCTCCGTAATACCACCACCAGCCGAGTCCCGACGGAGCGGCATTCATGACCACATTGAAGGTGTCGCCCGCGGAGTCGGCGGGATCGATGCTGATGAGATAGGCCTTATTGGTGGTGATATAGCTCTGGACCTGGGCCGGCGTAATCCCGTAATACCACCACCACCCGGATTGACTCGACCCGGTATTGGGAACCATCACGACCCCGTAGACGGTAGAGCCGCCACTCGTGTACTGGCGCAGGTCGATTAGACGGGCCTTGTTGGCGGTGAGGTGGGTTTGGATCTCGGCTGGGGTTATTCCGTAATACCACCACCAGTTGCTGTAGTCCGCCCCCACGTTGTGCAGCATGATCGCCGCGAAATAAGTCGTGCCGCCCACCACGTAGGGCTCGACACTGACCAGGCGCGCGTCGTTCGCCGTGTAGTAATTCTGGAGTTGCTGCTGGGTCATGCCGTAGTACCACCACCAGGCTTTGTTGTAAGTGCCGGTGTTCTGGACCAGGGCGACGTCGAACAGAAGAGGACTGGCAGACTGGACGCGCAGGCTCACCAGCCTCCCGTTCTTGGTGCTGATGAGTGATGCCACCTGCGCCGGTGTCTGACCCACGTACCACCACCAGCTCGTCGGGGCCTCCTGCACCGGTTCCCCGAGCGAGGCGCGTGCGGGCGCTACCATGCCGAAGCTGACGATCATGAGTATCAGAGCTGCAAGGGAAATAAATCTGCGTCCTTTGATCATGTCGCTCTCCTTGTGCGCGATTTCGAACCCAGGATAAAGCCGTCCATATGAGAGGGAGCGTGCCCGGCGGGTCAGCGACCCGGCGCGACAGCTAGGACTCGGGATACCGGCTAATGGTGGACGAGGGGGGAACTTCAGGGGGCCCAAAACGCAGACGAAATTATGTTACCGGGACTGCGGTTTGTCAATGTGCAAGTTTAATTGGTACTGTTGCAGGTTACCCTGAAAAAGTCGGACGCGCTTTCCGGCCCTTCCCTGTATTTGGGTGTTTTCATGGATGAACTCACGCGCTATTTTATCGCCACTTCTAGGCGACTAAGTTATTTGATGCACTGCCATGAATACAAAGCAGCTTATACCGCAGCATATGATCCCGGCGCCACAGTAAGCGATCCAACGCTTAATGTGGCAACAGGAAAGCAGGGGATGAAAATGAAGAAGTCCAAGGACGGCAAAGAAAAAGGCGAGACCGAAATAGAAGACTACCTGCAAAAACTTAAAGAGAGATTCGACACTGTAAAACACGATCCCAAATTCATTTTGGAGACTCTGGGCTTTATTGTCCTCGCCGTCTATGCAGGCTATACAATCGCTATGTATTATGCGAATAGAGACGCCGCCAACGCCGCTACAAATGCTGCTAATACCTCCGCTCGCCAGCTTGAGTTGACCGAGCGTCCTTGGATAGACGCTCAAATTCGCCTGGATGGGCCACTCACGTTCAATGTAAATGGGGCGAACGTTCCCATTATTTTTGAACTGATGAATAGTGGTCATACTCCAGCGCTTACCATTGCAAACGAGGTACGCATGGTGGCTGGATTCGGATTCGCTCCCGACCCATCCGCGTATCGAGATGCCGAGTGCATAGAGGCTACTGAGAGCGTACTGCAACGCCCCCATTTTGGGTTTAGTCTGTTCCCCACTCGTCCGCACGTTGATCGTGAAGTGATTCTGTTGGGAAACTCCCAAATCGCCGACGCCGAGCGCAATAGCCCGCTGCACAAAGGAAAAATCATGATGCCTGCCATAGTAGCCTGCATCGGCTACCGCTCAACCTTCAACAATACAACGGTGTATCACACCTCCTACATCATTGACCTGTTGAAACTCGATCCTGTTCATGGAACAACGCCAGTATTCGCAATTGGCGAGGACATTCCCCAAAACCAATTGCGCATACAACTCCATCCGATCACATCCATAGTGGCAGACTAGCCCTGTCACGGCCACGAGAACCATGAACCGATTACTCTGGTTATGGCCGATCCTTCGGCAAACTGTAACACTACCGTTTAATTGGGTAGTGTTTAGAGCCGAACATTTTAGCCACATCAATTGGCCTGATTTTGGCAAAACCGGAGTTTTTCGACAGCCACGCAAGATAGCGTTAAGTGAGGACGGCCGGTAAGAAGCTCCCTGGCTTACCAGCCGTCGGTGCCCGATTTTCTAATACTGATTCTCGCCGCCTGTCTAATACGGCTGGACAACTGTATTCGTTATTACGATCGGATCGAGGAAGTTCTTGGTCAAATCGGCAGCCAGGCCGTCCTCCTGCAGCGAACCGCCCGAAATAACAGCGGGTTCGTTGAAGAGGAGGCCGACAGCCACGTTATTGCTTGAGATGGCAAAGAGTGATCCAATAAAGCCGGACGAGAATACATAGTGTCCGCCGCCGGTGGTGGTGAACGGAGTGTCCGTCAGGTTGCTGACATTCACCACATTGGCTGTGCCGCCGCCATAGCCGCCATTTGTGTCGGTGATGCCGGTCACCTGCCACACACTGTCGGTGAGCTGGTTCGAGATGATGGCCAGCGGTTCGTAAACGGAATTTGCAATTGGAGCCGGAGCGGTACCTCCATTCAGCGGTATCGACACGGCAGAAAAAGCATAGGTGTAAGCCGGGAACGTTCCCTTAGCGTTCTCGACGGTGGCGAACAGGACGCTGCTGGAAAGGCCGCTGCCGCTTGGCGCAGCCAGGAACGACAGCTGCAGCAGGTCGCCGGTGGGGTAGGTGGCAAGCGTGGTCGGGGTGGTGGTGGTTGCTCCAACCGGCAGACTATAGAGCGCAGACGTTGCCTTGGTCGGGTCCTGGAGTCCGGAGGTAAACGGTTCAGACGTGTATTGAAGGGCGACCACTGAATCGTTGCTGCCGATCAAGCGGTAGCTGGTGATCGAAGTCCCGTTTAAGGTATAGGTTGGCGCCGTGTAAAGAAGCTTGGGCGTTCCGCCGGTGAGAGCAACCTGATAGAACGTAGCGGTATAGGTACTGCTGGCACCGGGGGTAAGGACCTGGTAGTACAGGTTTGTGTCGTCCGGCGGGGCGACGCCGTTGATACTCCCAGTCATGATGTTCTGGATCTCTGAGGCCGCCTGCGTGGAGCCGTCGATGCGGTAAAGGACATTCGCCGCAGCGGTGGTAGTCACCTCGAGGAAATATTCGGCAGTGCTCAAGGTGGCCGCGTCTAAGACGTCTGCAACATAGGTAGTGCCGCTCAGGCCCGTGATCTTCTGCGTCGGCGAGGTGAAGGTGTCGTCCGCATAGATGTCCAGGGACTTCGCGGTTGCATCGTACAGCATCAACCCAGTCAATTTGCCGCTCTGGTAGATCGAGTTGATCTCCGTTGTGGTAATGCTCACCGCTACCGGAGCCGTCGAAGCCGAATCCGTGTAATGTACGACCTCGAAGGTGCCTGCACCACCGGTGCCGCACTGCGCCGAGGTGGCCACCTGGATGACCACAAACAGCGTGGTCGGCTTCGTGACGTCGGTCTCCGATGAGCCGCCAGCCGAGCAAATCTGTTGGGTCGAAGGTACCGCCAGATTGCTGATCTGGGTCGGCTTTGGGACAGTCGAGGTGCCCGCCAGGGTCAGCCCGAAGATCCTGGTGGTTCCGGTTGAGTCGGTGTCGGCATACATCATGACCTGAGGCGAGTATGTCGCCACTCCAGCCGTTACCGTAATCTGGGTTCCGATTCCGAGCAGTTGGGTGGTGTCGGTGGTGACAAAAGTTGGAGCGGGCGACGATGTCAGCTTGTCCGAAGGGATAATGAACAGGCCGTTTTTTCCGGCCGGAGTTACATTCGGGACCGGGGACGCGGAATAGGGGATCCAATACGCGCCGCCGCCGCCGCCGGAACCCGCCGAGCACGCTACGGCGACATTGGTCACATTGGCCGAGCCTACTGTGCCGGATCCGTTTGTGACCGTGCAGGTTTCGCCGGTGGGCTCGGTGCCGACCGTGACGTTGTACGTGGAGCCGCTGGCGATAGGTGTTTTAAAGGTGAACGCGCCGTTGGCACTGACTGTGAGCGAATCACCGCTGTTGTCGAGCAGGGTCACCGAAGTGCCGCTGTTCAACCCCGACACGGTGCCGCCGATCGTGAAGGTCGCAGCGGCTTTGCAGGTGACCGCGACGTTGGTCACGTTGGCTGAGCCCACGGTGCCGGAGCCATTCGTCACGGTGCAGGTTTCGCCGGTCGGCTGGACGCTGACGGTGACGCTGTAGGTCTTTCCGGTGGCCAGTGCTGTTGCGAAGGTGAACGTGCCGTTGGCCGTCACCTTGAGCGAATCACCGCCGTTGTCGAACAGCGTCACCGAAGTGCCGGTGTTCAACCCCGAGACGGTGCCACCGATAGTGAAGGTCGCGATGGCTTTGCAAGCGACCGCGACGTTGGTCACATTAGCGGAGCCCACTGTGCCTGAACCGTTGGTCACCGTGCAGGTCTCGCCCGTGGGCTGCACGCTGACAGTGACGCTATAGGTCTTTCCCGTGGCCAGCGGCGTTTTGAAGGTAAATGTGCCGTTGGCGGTCACCGTGAGCGAGTCTGTCCCGTTGTCGAACAGCGTTACTGAAGCGCCGGTGTTCAACCCCGAGAGCGTGCCCCCGATTGTGAAGGTCTTGGCCGCGCAGGAGACGACCACCGTGGTGACATTGGCCGTGCCCACTGTGCCCGTACCGTTGGTGACCGTGCAGGTCTCGCCCGTCGGTTGCACACTGACCGTGACCTTGTAGGCAGCACCGCTGGCTACAGGCGTTGCAAACGTGAATGTGCCGTTGGCCGTCAACTTGAGCGCACTGCCGCCGTTGTCGAGCAGGGTCACTGAGGTGCCAGTGTTCAAGCCCGAGAGTGTGCCCCCGATGGTGAAGGTGGTTTTGCAGACGACCGCCACAGAAGTGACATTGGCTGAGCCCACGGTGCCCGTACCGCCCGTTACAGTGCATATCTGTCCCGTGGGTTGCACGCTGACCGTGACCTTGTACGCAGCCCCGCTGGCCACAGGCGTTGCAAAGGTGAAGGTACCGTTGGCCGTCAACTTGAGCGCACTGCCGCCGTTATCGAGTAGCGTCACTGAAGCGCCGGTGTTCAACCCCGAGAGCGTGCCTCCGATGGTGTAGGTGGTTTTGCAGGCGACAACCACCGTGGTGACATTGGCTGTGCCCACGGTTCCGGTGCCGCCCGTCACAGTGCAGGCCTGGCCCGTCGGTTGGACGCTGACCGTGACCTTGTAGGTCTTGCCGCTGGCTACAGGCGTTGCAAACGTGAATGTGCCGTTGGCCGTCAACTTGAGCGCACTGCCTCCGTTGTCGAGCAGGGTCACTGAAGCGCCAGTGTTCAACCCCGAAAGTGTGCCTCCGATGGTGTAGGTGGTTTTGCAGGAGACAGCCACCGTGGTGACATTGGCTGAGCCCACAGTGCCGGTGCCGCCCGTCACCGTGCATATCTGTCCCGTGGGTTGCACGCTGACCGTCACCTTGTAAGCAGAACCGCTGGCCACAGGCTTTGCAAACGTGAATGCGCCGTTGGCCGTCAACTTGAGCGCACTGCTGCCGTTATCGAGCAGCGTCACTGAAGCGCCAGTGTTCAACCCCGAGAGCGTGCCCCCGATGGTGAAGGTGGTTTTGCAGGAGACAGCCACCGTGGTGACATTGGCTGAGCCCACGGTGCCGGTACCGCCCGTCACCGTGCATATCTGTCCCGTGGGTTGCACGCTGACCGTGACCTTGTAGGTCGAACCGCTCGCTACAGGCGTTGCAAACGTGAATGCGCCGTTGGCCGTCAATTTGAGCGCACTGCTGCCGTTGTCGAGCAGCGTCACTGAAGCGCCACTATTCAAACCCGAGAGTGTGCCACCGATGGTGAAGGTTGCGGCATGTGCATTGGTCGCCGGGGCAAGAGCTGCAAGGCACGCGAATAACGCTGTGAATACCTTCGTACGATCGATGCGCATTGGACCCTCCGGGTGATGTCACGGCGCTCCAAACAAGGGCCGTAGCCATGGCACGCCAATCACGCGGCGAATGGCATTTGAATTTATGGGCCGTCTGGTCTCCGTTGCTTCCGCACGGAAACGAGCAATGGAGCAGGATACCTGCCCCGGGGGGAATGGCGGGGAATCATATCACTACAGAGACGAAAACGGAAGCGCTCGTATCATAAATTGGAAGTTGTCTCTTCATGACTGCACAAGCCTGGGTTGGATGGCGCCACCGGGAGCCGAAATTGTTATGAAATCGTTACTCTCATCGACCCGGTCAGTCTCGTTGCCGAAGAGCACAAGGCGTACCATGGATCATGGATCAAACGCACCTGCAATGGCCCGGCTCAGAAGCCACGGATCGCTCAATCGCCCCCGATCTCCTCCTTCGAGATGAGCCAGATGAAGAAGAGGAGGACGGAGAGGAACACGACGGCGACTCGGAAGATGAGGGTGGGGACGAAGGCTACTCGGAGTAAACGTGCTCTGGGGGTTGCATAATCCCTAAATCGCTCATCGACCTCGGGCAGTCAATGCTCGATGCTCAATGGGCGCTATAACGTTGATTTCAACGCCTGGCAAACGAACTAGATTCTCTCACGGCTGCAACGCCGTTCTTGCGTGATGAACCTGCGCGAACGCCTCCTCGATGGCCGGAACGAGCTGGTAGCCGGTTGCCTTTGATATGACTCTTTGCACGCCGACCCTTGCAGCCTGCATTTCGACCTGGGGAGAAGCATAGAGCGTGAACAGGAGGATCGGGACGTCGGGAAGCAACTCGGAAATTCGGGCGGCCGCTTCGAAACCGTTCAGTTTGGGCATCGCGAGGTCGAGGATAATCACGTCCGGCCTGAATTGCCCCGCGCGGTCGACGGCCTGAATACCGTCTTCCGCTTCCGCGCAGACGTCCCAGTCCTGGTGGCCCTCGATCAAACCCCGAAGCACTCGGCGGACCTGCAACTTGTCGTCGGCGATGAGGATCTTCATAGGCACGACCGCCACGAATGAACTCTGATGATCCATCGGGCTGGAGGAAGTTGCTATACGGGATTTCCTGTAGTTCCCGCCGGCGGCGCCTGCCCACGTTAATATTAATAATCGTTATTCTGTCGGTATTTGTTGTCCGTTACACGTTGGGAAAACGAGCGCAGCAGAAACGAGAAGCGAGCTATCAATCGGTCCTCCGTCTTTATTCCGAGGCTCTTAGGCCCGGAATGACGCGACTGGAGGTTGAGGAATATCTCCAAACTCGAAATTTTGAGGTCCGTCAGATGTGTTGCGTCGACGTGAAACATTTTTCAGAGGGTGTGTACGACGAGTTGACGAAGATTGGCGAAGAGGACCCGCCGTGGTTTTGTAGCCAAAAGAACGTTTACATTGCTTTCCAATTCACAGGCGTTCGACGAGGCGCAAATGGTTGGGACGCTTTGGGCAGTGACACCTTGAAGTCGATAAGCATATATCGCTGGCTCGAAGGCTGCCTCTGATTTGCTCTATCGGGGTTTTGAGTGCGATGGCCCGTTCACAATAGTGTTATTTCCGAATTGCCGTCATCCTAAGAGTAGGGTTACATTAGAGCGCTGTGGCGAATGCGAGCCTCGCAGATCCGGGAGGGGTTGACTTGCGGTTCAGTCAAAGTCGTTGAAAAGTTTGGAAGAGATATTTAGGAATCGATAGACGTGATCCCCTGGTTGACGAAAGCATGAGGTAGCCCAATGGGAGACGGAGATCTGTGGACAAATGCCGATGGCGACGTTGTGCATCCAAACGCGCCGAGTGGTGGCGGCGGGACAGGGTTTTTCAGAAGTGCCGCGCCTATGGGGACAGACCTCGACTCGACTTCCAATCTTCCTCACCCCTTCTCGCCTGTGGGACGCAATTTCGTTCCGGCAGCCACGTCCGACGGTGCATCCTTGGTCAACAACCAGGATTTCGAAAGGCTGATTGAGTTGATGGAGGCGGACGCCGACGAGGCCGACCGCGAATGGAAGGCGAACCTGAGCAATGTTCTGTTCACACTTCTGGACGCGAAGGTGCTCGCCGACTACAAGGCCGAGGGAACCGATTGCGACGAAGCCAGGGGAACGTTCAACTTAGAGTGGAATAAGGTCGAGCTCGGTCGCGGTGATCCGAGGAGGTTGCTCGCCGCCTACGACATGTATTCACTCCGGATTGGCGCGCTCCAGCGGGCCAACGAGCGGATAGACGCGCTGGTCGCCGTCGATTTCATGAAGCTGCTCGGACCGTTCCTGCAGTGGGTGATGCGGGTGAAGAAGTTTCAGCTCGCACTGAGTTTCCAGCGTCAGCTTAAGCAATTATTGGAAGACCTCGAGGCGGCGGAATCCGGGGTGACCAAAGCCGAGGTGAAAACGGCGCTCAATATCGCGGTCTCGGCGATCACGACGATCGTTGTACCTGAAGCCACGCTGGCCAAGCTGTTGCTCGCCGGCGGCGGGATGGTGGTTCACATCGTGATCGACCGAAGCCTTGGCGAGGGGTCGGTCACAGGGACCGTCGTCTTCGTCGCGGGCGACGGCGGGGAGTTCGTTGAACTCAGTAAGCACGGGAAAGAGGCGATCGAGAACCTGAAGGGCGGTTCCAAGAGCATCGGCGTGGCTGCGGCTGCCATCACCGCCGTGCTGGATGTCAAGGACATCTACGAAGGCAAGGAACGGGTCGAGGAGGTCAAAAAGGAGCTCGAAGAGGTCAGGAAGGGTTACGAAGAGCTCATGGCCGGCGTCCTGCCGATGATTCCGGACTTCATCGCGCTCGACAGACTGATCCAGTTAGTCCCCGCCATCCTGAAGAAGGCACTCGCCGCGGGAGATGATGCTGCGAAGAATTACGACGCGGTGAAGCGGGAGATTCAGGCGGCCATCCGGGGCGAATGATCTATGGGCCGACGCCGACCTCGAGTTTTTGCACTCGCTGAAGACCGTCGACGACCGCGGTTTGCCGCTCAAAGCCGCGATGCTGAGGGGCGCCGCGATGATCGGGAGCGCGAAAGGAAGCCGCCAAGTGAAGCAGAAGGATCCGAATTGCAGAAGAAGCAGTTCATATCCCGGGACCGGATCGGGAAAGCCCTGTTTTAGTGACGGATTAATTAAGGCAGTGAGCACCACGTTCGGCAGCACAAAGATTCCGCCGATCAGTACAGCGGTCAGAATGGCGGCGGTCCGATAGCGCACAAGCTCTCCATCAATCCCGCAATCCCGCGATTAAGAACCGCAGCGGCGCTATGCACCCATGGCCGCGTGGTCGGCCAGGCGGCGCTTGTTGTAGCGCAGGGCAACGTTCATGAAGACATAGCCGAGGGAGGTTTCAAAGCTGATCATCAAAGCTTCCGTGTCTTCACTGGTCTTGTCGCCTTCCTGAGCAGTAAGAAGGAGCGGGGGATGTACGCGGAAATGGAAGCCCTGGTCGTTGAGCGCGGAGATGGCGTTGCCCACAACCTGGTTCGCCAACTCGAAGATGGTCTCCTTGATCAGCGCGTCCGACTCGGGCAGTTCGGCGCCCGCATAGTGGCTGGCCACCTTGACGGCGGTCGCGGGTTCGAGGTCGAGCACGATCCGGCCCTCAATGTCACCCGTCAGCGCGATCATGCCCGCCACTCCTTTGCGGCGATAGGCGTCCTCCTCCATGGTGAGGTTGCCCACCTTGGTGGTGCACTGCAACCCTTGCGACAACACGGCGTCCGCCGCATTGATGAAAGGCTGGATCAGTTCCATCTTCATTTGAGTTAGACTCCCGCTCCGGCCGCGTTCGCCACGGCGCCGTCGTCGCCCAGCACGTACTTGATGACCTCGTACAGAACTTCCGGCTTCACCGGTTTCTGCACGAAATGGCGCGCTCCGCGTTGCAGCGCCGCGACAATGTTTTCCTGGTAACCCACCGAGGAAACCATCACGATGCGCGCTTCCGGATGCTGTTGGACAATCCGTTCGGCAGCTTCGATTCCTTCCATCTGCGGCATGGTGATATCCATGAGCACGACGTCAGGATGCGTGCGGTCGAACTCGCTGATAGCGGTCAAGCCGTCCCCGGCTTCAGCCGCCACCTGCCCGCCGAACGTTTCGATCATGCGGGCCAGATTCTTGCGGGCAAACACGGAGTCGTCCACGATCAAGTAGCGGACCGGCTGGCCGTCTTTGCTGCGTTTTACAGGTGCAAACTGCTCCATGACAGACCTCCCCTTACATACTGCATATCATGCCCGGCTGGTCCCGCACCAGATAACGCTGGTCACAGGTAACCGGCCAGGCCCGATTCCTAATTACCGGCGCGTACGGCCCGTCCGGCGGTTCCCACATCGAATCCCCCGCGGCCGCAAATCGCCTGCAACGTCGAAGCCATTACATCCAAACCGACGACTCGGAGGGCGTACCCTCGTTCGATCGCCGCTTTCGGCATGCCGTACACCACGCAGGACTCTTCGCTCTGCGCGATGGTCATGCCGCCTTCTTTCTTGACCACTCCCAAACCTTCGGCGCCGTCGTCGCCCATGCCGGTCATCAGCACTCCGACCGCCTGGGCCTTGAATTCGTCGGCCACGCTGCGCAACAGCACGTCGGCGCTAGGACGGTGCCCGTTCACCCGCTCTTCGTCGCCGAGCACCACCACGTCCCCCAAAGGCAGGCGCTTCACTTTCATGTGCCGGTTTCCCGGGCAGATCAGCACGCGGCCGGGTTGCAGCACATCACCCGACTGGGCTTCTTTCACGCGCAAGGGACTCAGTTCGTCGAGCCGCCGCGCAAACATGTCGGTGAATCCAGACGGCATGTGCTGCACCACGGTGATGACTCCCGGAAAATCTCCGGGCAACTGGGTCAGCACATATTCCAGCGCCTGCGGACCTCCGGTGGAAACTCCGATGGCGATGACCTTATTCGGCGAAGCCGATGAAACCGGCAGCTTCTCCGGCTTGGGCGGAACGCCAGGCAGCATGCGCGGCTTCAGCTTGCACTCAGACGCCGCCTTCACCTTGGCGATGAGTTCGCGGGCAGTCTCCGCCATGTGCGCCGTGGCGTCTTTCGGCTTGGTGACGAAGTCGAATGCGCCCAGCCCCAGCGCCTTCATGGTGACCGACGCACCTTCGGTGCTGTGCGAACTGAATACGATCACTGGCACCGGCTGCCGCCGCATGATCTCCTTCAGCGTGTCGATGCCGTTCATGCCGGGCATTTCGAGGTCCAGCGTGACCACGTTGGGCTTCAACTCTTCGATTTTTTTCAGGCAGAAGTTGCCGTCCATCGCGGTGCCCACCACTTCGATGGATTCGTCGGCAGCCAGCATCTGCGGAATCAGCTTGCGCATCAGCGCCGAGTCGTCGACTACAAGCACGCGCACGGGATTCTTCTTCATGCCTGGCCCCCCACTGCCGGAGTCAGAGTCGGTGACAGGGCCAGCCGCGTGCGTTCGGTGTGCGACAACAACAAGCCTGAATTGCAGTGCCCCAGTTCGGTCGGCCGTGCGCGCGCCACGTGTTCCACCACGGCGGGCAGGTTCAGGATCAGTACTACTCGGCCGTCGCCCAGAATCGAGGCGCCGGAAACCAGGTCGGTCTGGAACGTGTGGTCATCGAGCGCTTTGATCACCAATTCCTCTTCACCCTCCAGTAAATCGACAATCAAGCCGTACTTCCTCTCTCCTACGGTGATGACGAGCACAAACAGCTTGCCGTTCCGCGCTCCGTCGGCTACAGGACGCCCGAGGCGTAATAGCGGCAGCACCTGGTTGCGTAACTGCAAGACTTCGTAGTTGTCGACCTGATGAACTTCGGTTTCAAACGTCCGGGCAATCTCCAGCACCGCGTTGAGCGGGATGGCATACAACCGATTCTCCACCCAGAACAGCAGAGCCTTGATGATGGCCAGGGTTAGCGGCAGCTTCAGACGGAACGTCGTGCCTTGGCCGGGGCGGGTCTCCACGCTGACGGAGGCCTTCAACCTGTGCAGCACGCTCTGGACTACGTCCATGCCCACGCCGCGCCCGGAGACTTCGGTGACCTGCTCGGCGGTGGAGAAGCCGGGGCGGAAGATGAAGTCGAGAGTTTCCGCTTCGCTCAAGCGCGCAGCTTCTTCGGGAGTGGTCATCCCCAGTTCGATGGCTTTGGCGCGAATCTTTTGGGCGTCGATGCCGCGGCCGTCGTCGGTGACTTCGACGACGACTTGATTGCCATGGTGATATGCATTGAGACGGATGGTCCCGTGCGGAGCCTTGCCCAGCTTGCGGCGTTCTTCCGCGGGCTCAATGCCGTGGCTGACGGCGTTGCGCACCAAGTGGGTCAAAGGCTCGGCGATGGCATCGAGAATTCCCTTGTCCAGGTCGGTATCCTGTCCGCTGATGTCGAGTTCCACTTCGCGCCCACACTGCCGCGACACGTCGCGCACCATGCGCGGGAAGCGGCGGAACAGTTGATCGACGGGCACCATGCGGATCTTCATGACTGAGCGCTGCAGATCGTTGAGCACGCGCGCCTGAAAGGCCATGGCGTCGCCAAACTTGCCGCGCAAGAGTTCTTTGGGATAGCGCTTGGAAAATTCGTTGAGCGCCTGCTGCAGCATCGACTTGCCGATGATCAGTTCGCCGACCAGGTTCAGAACGCTGTCGATGCGTCCGGCATCGACGCGCAGAATGTTTTCCTGCAGGCTCGGGGTCGCGACCGGGTCGGGCATCGCTGGTCCGGCTGGAGCCTCAGCGGGAATTGCTTCCAGGGCCGCGATGTCGAGAGCAGGGAGCGCGGAAGCAATCGCGCTGGGCGCCGGGCTCACCGCGGTGGCCGCTTCCAATAACAGCTCGACCGTGACCTCGCCGGCGATGGTCGGGATTTTGCACTTTGCCGCAATCTGCTCCGCGGTCTGCACGCTGGCCAGCACAAACTCGACTTGCTTGGAGGCCGCGGGAGACTTGGCGTCAGGACGCACCGCCAGCACCGGGCCCATGACGCCGATGGCATTGTGGACCAGTTGACGTCCTGCAATCGGCATGGCGCAATGCGGGTCGATCTTGACCACCACGTGATATACATCCTGGCCGGCAGCCTGGGCCTTGGTCATGGCTAAGTTTTCGTACTCGGTCCACAACTCCGTGGCCTTTGCGGAGGAGCGGGCCGCGGCGGTTTTGGCTGCGGAGGTCCGGCTGGTGGATGCTTTGCCGGTTGAGGTCTTGGCCGTGGACTTCCGCGTCCGCCGGGTTTTTCCGGAAGCCGGAGCGGCCGTCAGGTCAGCGATCTTCTTGCTCAGAGTTTTGGTGGAAGGCAGCTTGCTGTCGTTGCGGTACGCCGCAATCATCTCAGTAAATACGTCGGCGCAGGCAAAGGCGATCTCCGCCACGGCGGTTTGCGTGGCTGTACCTTCGAGCGACAGGGCATCTTCAAACTGGTGGGCCAGTTCGCTCAACTCGCGCAGCCCGCAGGCCGCCGAGTCGCCTTTCAAGGTGTGCACCGTGCGCCGGATCACGCGCACGATTTCTTCATCGCCCGGTTTTTTTTCGAGCTTCAGCGCTTCGTCGTTCAGCGCCTGCAGCAGTTCCTGCGAGGTCTCAAAAAAGAGCTCCCGCAGTTCCAGACCGCGCTCGTCAGGGGAATGATCCATCATGCGTTACTCTCTCACCTCAAGGCGCTGGTAGGCGGTGCCGCTGTCCTTGTGGATCATCTGAAATTTCTTGGTCAGGCCCAGCAGGCTTTCCGCGTGGCCGACAAAGAGATAGCCGCCGGCGTTCAAGCAGCGGTAGAACTTTTCAATCAGGCGTTTTTGTTCGGCCTCGTCGAAATACATCATCACGTTGCGGCAGAAGATCACATCGTTGCGCTGCGGCAGGTATTCGGTCTTCAGATTGTGAAAGTCGAAGTGCACCATCTCTTTCAGACCTTTTTTGATGGCATAGCGTTCCGAAACTTTGTCGAAGTAGCGCAGGCGGTAGCTGTAGTCGACCATCGACATCTGGTTCTCGCTGTAGGTGCCTTCCTGCCCGTGGCGTAGTACCGAGTAGGCAATATCGCTGGCCAGGATTTCGACTCTCCACGGCGGCGGTACCAGTGGCTTGGGCAGCGGCAAATCCATGGGCAGCGGATTGCGCAGGTAGTAGTAAGCCAGGGCGTCGGTCACGAGCATGGCCAGGGTGTAGGCTTCCTGTCCGGTGGAACAGCCCGCGCTCCAGATGCGGATGGAATATTCGCGCCGCGAACTCTTGTGCTTGAACAGTTCTTCGAGCACGCCTTTCTGAAATAAATCCAGCTGCGCCTTGTGACGGAAGAAGCTGGTCTCGTTGACGGTGAGGTTTTCCAGCAGCTTGGCCAGCTCGTCCTTGCCCTGCGGGCTGATGAGCAGGCGATAGTAGGAGTAAAAGGAGTCGACGCGGCACTCCTTCAGCCGGCGCAACAGCCGGTCCTGGAGAAAGTGCGTGCGCCGCTCGTCGAAGTGCATGCCGCACTCCTGATAAACCAGCGCCTGCAACAGCTTCAATTCCGCTTCCGTCAATATGGGAGCAGGTGCCGCTCCGGATGTGCTCATGCGTTCTCTCGATCTCGCTTAACGCTGAATTCAATCACTTGCAATGACCCGATCTTTTTCTTGTACTTCCTCTTTTTCTTGCTCACAGCTTCTGGTCACGATCCCCCGGCGCCACGGGCGTCGGCCTTGGCCTTGGCTGCCGTCTTTTTCTCTGCCGGCTCACTCTTCACTTGCAGACTCTCCGGAGCCAGCAGTTTGCTCATATCGAGCAGGACGACCAGCCGTCCTCCGACCTTGCCGAGGCCAGTCACACAGTTCAGCCCGCCATCCTGAAACACTGCCGGCGGAGCTTCGACTGCGTCCGCTGGAATCTTCAGTACTTCGGAGGCCGAATCCACGATCAGCCCGGCGAGTCGGCCCGAGTGTTCGACCACCAGAATGCGGTTCTGCCGTTTCAGCCCGGTCTGCTTCTCTCCGAAACGCTTGCGCAGATCCATGACGGAAACGATCTTGCCTCGGAGATTGATCACGCCCTCGAGGTAGTCGGGCGCATCGGGCACGGCGGTGATCTCAGGTACCCGCACGATTTCGTGCAGGGAAGTGATGGGCACGCCGTAGGTCTCGCGGCCCACCTTGAAACCAACGATATGAAGTTCACGGCTCATATTTCTTCAACCTGATTGTCCAATCCTCATCGTCCAACCCTGGTTTCGGCTCCTCGGAGAACAGTCCCTAGTACTGCGCTCCGGCGGCGGCCCGGCGTGCGTTGCGGGCGGCGTTTTCTCCGCCACCCAGACCGCGCGTCGTCTCACCCAGCGAGAAGCGGTCGATGAAGTCCTGCAGACCGCGCGACATCTTCGACATCTGCTCCGACGAGGCTGCGAGTTCGGTCGAACCGGAGGTGGATTGCTGTACAAGTTCGCGCATCCGCTCCATGGCCTTGACCACGGCCTGGGCACCGGAAGCTTGTTCTTCCACGGCCGAGTTGATTTCGTGGGTGATTTCGTTGAGCCGGGTAGTGGCGCGCGCGATCTGCGACGAGCCATGCGACTGTTCGTTGGTGGCCGCGCCGATTTCCTGCGCGAACTTGTAGACTTCGGTGACTACGTTGGAAATCTTGCGCAGCGCGGAATTCAGTTCTCCGCCCAACTCCAGGCCTTCGTTGACGATGGAGGTGGAGCGGTCCATGTTTTCGACCGCCTTGCGGGCTTCCTTCTGAATGCTCTGAATCAGTTCCGAGATTTCCTTGGTGGACTGGGCTGACTTTTCAGCCAGCTTGCGGACTTCGTCGGCGACCACGGCAAATCCCAGGCCATGTTCGCCGGCGCGAGCTGCTTCGATGGCGGCGTTCAGGGCCAGCAGGTTGGTCTGCTCGGCGAGATCGTCAATGACTTCAATGATCTTGCCGATGTCGTCGGCGCGCTGGCCGAGGGCGCCGATGATTTCTCCCGAAGACGTGATGGTGGTGTTGATGCGGTTCAGGCCGTCGGTAGCCTTTTCCATGGTGCCGATGCCGTTGTGCACTTCTTCGCGCGAACGGTTGGAGATGTCGAGCAGCACTTTGGCGGTGTCGGCTACGCGCTGAATCGAGGCCACCATCTGGTCAATCGAAGCAGAGGTCTCGCTGACGCTGGAAGCCTGCACCTGCGTGCTCTTCACCATGTTCTGCACGTTGACGCTCATCTCGTGCATGGTGCTGGTGACTTCATCAATGGCCGAGGACGCTTGCAGTCCGATCTTGGCTGCGTCGTCAGAGGCGCTGGCAACCTGGCTGGAGGCGCTGGCGACCTGCGATGATGCGTCGCGAACGCTGCGCACCAGTCCGGCCAGACCTTCGATCATGCGGGAGAAAGCGTTGCCCAGGGTGTCATGAGACGAGCGGGGCTTGACGTCGACACTGAGGTCTCCGCCAGCAATCGATTCCGATACGCCCGCCATTTCCTTGAGATAGGTGACCATCTTGTGGAAGGTGCGGGCCAGTTCGCCGATTTCGTCGTTGCGGCTGAGATCGATGTTGTGCTCCAGGTCGCCGGTGTTGCCGATGCCGCTGGCGACATTCATCAGGTTGACCAGTGGTTGGGTGATGGAGCGGGCGGTGCGGTAGGCAATCACACTGCCCAGGCCCAGCGCGATCAGGGTGCCCAGAAACGAAATGACCACGGTCGCGGTGGCGGCTTTAGCATCGGAGGCGGCGCGCTCATCCACCAGCTTGCGGTTCTCGGCTTCGGCCTCATCGAGCGCGTCGGTCGAATTCTTTACCCACCCAGAAGCGTCCTTTTGAAGATAGTAAATCTGCAGTTCGGCCACGGTGGCGTTGCCGGAGTCCACATCTTTGCGCTTTTCGATCAGGGGTTGGGCGAACTCCTTGCCCCAGGACGTCTCCAGCTGCTGAGTTTTGACCAGGTTCGTCTTGACCTTGTCGGATTCTGCCAGGCTCTTGCCCAGTTCGAGCTTTTCGTTGAGGATGCGCAGGCCCTCATTCATGTGGTCGACTTCGCGGGTGTCGCCGCTCAACAGGTAGTTGCTGAGATAGAGGCGGTTCTGCATCATCTGGGAGCGGACCGCTTTGGTGGCGTCGTCCAGGGCTAGCGAGGACGCGGCGGCGGCTTTGGCCGAATGCTCACGCTGCACCGCGAACCAGTTCACCAGGAACAGCACCACGACCATGCTGAGGATGATGCCGAAATTGGTATAAAGCTTTTTCCCGATCGTCATTGTCCGTCTCCGTCCGTCTCCTCCGCGTCCGTGAAGCTATCGCGGTTCAAACTTAAAATCGATTACTCCCGTGGCCTCGGTCGATGCCGGTTCAAAGCGCCATTTCTTGGCGGCGTCCAGCGCGGCTCCGGCTAGTACGGGGTGTCCGCCCACCACGCGCGCATCTTTCACCGTGCCGTTGGGTGCCACCACTACTTCGATCTTGACCGTTCCGCCGATATGCATCCTTTTCGCGAGCTCGGGATATCCCGGGTCCACCCTGCTCTTTGCGCGGCGCACAATCTCTTCGCTCTGGGCCTGTTGCGCTCCCACGTGAATCGCCCCTAGAGTCACTGCCAGGGTCAGGACCGCCAGCAGGGCAGTCGCAGTTCTTCGAGACACAATTCCTCCTTGCTTACAAGAAGCAGTTGACCATGGGCGTGCAACGCCCGGGCCACCCGAACCTTCTTGAAAAAACCAAAGTAATGGAATGTATCTATAAGAAAATAAGATTGTTAGTGGATCAGTAAAACAGCATTGCCGGGGCCATAGGATTAATCCAGTCTCATTCCAGGCGAATCGTTGCTGGTTTCTCATCCTGAGACAGAATCTCAACGGTGTCTCGGGATTTCACACCAAGGCACCCCCGGCGCCATTTCACTTGACTCAAATTGAGATGACAGGTAGTTTCCCAATAGATTCAAGCACTTGTGAATCAAGAACCCTATTCTTCCATCGTCGCAGCGGCGCACAGTATTTCTGGTGGCAGTCCGAACGTTCCCCAGGACAACCGTTTTGCTCCGGGGTCCGATGAAGGCTTCCAGAAACTCCTGCTGCGGATTTCTGCCAAGGCAGGCGAGCGCGCCGATGCCAGTGCCCTGATTCATTTGTTTTGTCAGGCCGCGCGCGAATTTTTCCAGGTGTCCGGAGTCTATTTCTGGCGCTGCCACTTCGCCGATGAGCTCGTGGGCGAACAAGCCGATGGAAAACTGGCGGAGCGCTTCGCCGGCATCCGATTGCGCCCCGACCAGAGCGCCGTAACTTCTGAAGCGGTGCGGCAGCGGCGGACAATCTTCGCCAATCACGTGACGGCCGCTGCGTTTCCGGCAGCAGCGGAGTTTGAAGCGCGGTCGATTTTGGCGGCGCCGCTGATGGTGTTCAACGAAGTCATTGGCGCGGCAACGTTTCTGCACGATTCCGACGACGCCTTCTTTAACGAAGACATTTCCGCTAAGGCCACTATTCTGGCTGGCCAACTCGGCAGCCTGCTCGAAGCCGCCCGGCTCGGCGAGGCGTCGCGGGAGGAGCACCGCCGCGCCGAAATCCTGGCGGATGTGGCCCACGCCCTGCATGGCACACCCGATGTCTCGGCGGTGATCGAGGCCCTGGCCGATCGGCTTCGCCTGCTGTTACGCACCCGGCTGGTGTGCGTGTTGCTGCGCCGTGAGGGACCTTTTGAATTGAAGGCGGTTTCGGCGGAGACTCCGCAGCTGGCGATTTCGGCCCGCGCCCGCCACGACCGGCAGACCCTGCGCTTCGCGGCGGATTTGGCGCAGCGTGCCGTGGCTGCAGGAGAGCCGGTTACACTCTCGATCGGCGCTGATGTGCATTCGCTGGGGAGTCTGGTTTCTCCGGGAATGCTGATTGCGGCTCCGTTTCGCACCTCGCGCACTCAGGGCGCGATCCTTCTCTATCCCCGCCCGGACAGTGTTTTTACTGCTGACGAAAAGGCGCTGGTGGCGGCGGTTGCCGGGTTCGGCGCGGTTGCCGTGGCCCACGCCGAACTTCACGCCTCGGCTCATGGCCAGGCGCATGAGTTGCACCAGTTGCTCGAGATTTTTTCCGAACTCAGTTCCAGCGTCGATCTCGAACACTTTCTGCAGGCTTTCGTGCTCCGAACCGCCGACTTTCTGGGATACGGGCGCTGTTTTATTGCTCTCGAGGAGAATGGCCAGTTCCACGTGCGCTACAGAATCGAAAAAGGAGAAGCTAAGCGCGTAGACACGCTGTTCCCGGAAGGCGTGGCCACTCGCGCCCTGCGCGCCCGGGAAGTCTTCTGGACCGACGATGCCATCCGGATTCCGGGAATCAACGTGGATGTCGTCAACAAATACAAAGTGCGCCAGCTATTGGTCGTGCCGCTGCTGGGCACGAACGGGCGAGTGCTGGGGATGTTCGGAGTTCTTGATCGCCTCGACGGGACTGGAATTTCGCCGGAGGACATCCGGCGTGCCCGCGCGCTTTCCAATCACGCTGCAGTCATGCTGGAGATGGCCCGCAATTTGCATCTCTCGGAGCAGCACCGGCGGCGCGCTGAGGCCCTGGTCGAACTGGCCCGTGAGATGGATGGCGCCCTGCGCCTGCCCGACTTTGCCCGGCGGTTTGTCGGACGGACCGTGGAACTGACGGGCGCGAGCGCCGGTTTGCTGGCCGTGTTGCAGGAGGGGAACTGGCACGTGGTGGGGTTACAAACGCCGCAAGAATCTTCGCCGGAGACTGCCCTGGTGCTTGGTTCGGCTGGGTCGGCCGAGGAAAATTCGAGAGTTCTTTCGTCGGATGCTTCACCATCGAATGGTTCGACGGCAGACTTTTCGGCGGCAGACTTTTCGGCAGCAGGCTATAAGTTGGAGCACGGGCTGAATCGCGCGCTGGGAGCGGCGCTCAGCGATTTTGTGGCGCGGCATCCTGAGACTGTCGTTTCCGCTTCCGCGGAACAGATGTTGGGATCGGAGGCCGCTTCCAGCCTGGGCTGGTCCGATTGCACGCTGGTGCGGCTGGCTGCCAAGGGCGAATTGGCTGGACTGCTTTGCCTCTCTGGAGGAGCTTCTTTGTTAAACCCGGCCTCGTCAAACCCGGCTTTGTCGGACTCGGCTTTGCTGGGCGCAGCGCTGGGCCCGGCGCTGGGTAAGAAGGAAGATCGCATTTTTCTTGAGACCATGGCGGGTCACGCCGCGATGGCGCTGCAGAACTCCCGGCTGTTCACGCGGGTCGAGCAAGCCAATCGTCACTGGATGGAGATTTTCGACGCCATCACCGACTTCATCGTGGTGCATGATCAGAGCGATAAAGTTTTGCGCGTGAACCGTTCGCTGGCCGCGATGATCGGAGTCCCGCCGTCGGAATTGGTGGGCGTGAACATGCGGGCTTTGATGGCCCTGACCAGCGAAACCGCGTCCTACTCGTGCCCTTTCTGTCGCGCTATGGCGGACGATTCCGATGAATTCGCGCATCCCGTGTTTGATCGCACTTATCTGGTTTCCACTTCGCGGGTGCACGGCGCGGCCGACGAAGGACCGCAAACCATCCACGTCTTAAAGGATATTTCCGACCGGCGCGAGGCCGAGCGCCGCTACCGCGAACTGTTCGACAATATTCAGGAAGGCCTGTTCTTCAGCACGCCAGCCGGACGTTTCATTGAAGTCAACGACGCCATGGTGCAGATGCTGGGCTACGGGAGCCGGGAGGAATTGCTGCAGATCGACCTCGCGACGCAACTTTATTTTTCGCCCGGACAGCTGGAGCGGCACGCGGAGGCGATGAAAGAGAATGGCCATCTGCGCAACTTTGAAACCACGCTGCGGCGCAAAGACGGATCGCCGATTTACGTCCTGATCAACGCCTTCGGCCTGTACGACAATCTGGGTCAGCTGCAGCAGATTCGCGGATTGATGCTGGATGTGACCGGGCTGCGCACCTACCAGTCGGAACTGCACCGCGAGCGGGATTTTTCCAGCAAGATTCTGAGCAACACGCAAAACCTCATTCTGGTGGCGGATACCGCGGGCCTGATCAGCTATGCCAACCGCCGCTGGTACGAGGCGGGGTTCGAACAGCGCGAGTTGTTGGGGCGTCCTCTGCTCGAACTGGCCGCGCCCGGCTTTGTCCGGCCGCTGGCGGATGCGCTGCAGAACAATCTGAACGGCCAGCCCGTCGATAATCTGGAATTGCAGATCGTGCGCGGCAGCGGCCCGGTGGGGAAATTCTCCGCCAATCTCAGCCCCATGCGGGACGAGCAGGGAACGGTGACCAGCATCGTGGCCATGCTCACCGACATTACCGATTCCGCGGTGCTGCGCGACAAATTGGTGCATACGGAGAAGATGGCCGCGGTCGGCCAGTTGGTTTCCGGCGTCGCCCACGAAGTAAACAATCCGCTGACCGCGATTCTGGGCTTCGCCGATCTTCTGATGGAGAATCCCGAGCTTCCCGAGTCCGCCCGCAAGGACATGCGCGTGATTCTGCAGGAAGCGCAGCGTACCAAGCAGATCGTGCAGAACCTGCTCAGCTTTGCCCGGCAGATGCCGCCACAGCGCAATGCCGTGCAATTGAATACGATTCTGCGGCGTACCATCCAGTTGCGTTCCTATGACTTGAACAGCCACGGCATCGATGTCGTGGAACACCTCGACGAGGATTTGCCCGAGGTGATGGGCGATGCCCACCAGTTGCAGCAGGTTTTTCTCAACATCCTGAACAACGCCTACGATGCTGTCCATGAAGTTGGCGGACGTCTGGCGCGCATCGTCATCATGTCCACCAAAGCGGGCGACGCGGTCGAAGTTTCGTTCTGCGACAACGGCAGCGGAGTCTCCCACCCCGACAAGATTTTCGACCCGTTCTTCACTACTAAAGAGATCGGTAAAGGAACCGGCCTCGGCCTGAGCATTTGCTATGGCATTCTGAAGGAGCACGGGGGAGAAATTCTCTGTCACAATAATGCAGACGGACAAGGTGCAACGTTCATTGTCCGCCTGCCCGCAGCCTCCCACACCGCGTCTCTGGGTGTGGCTGCAGGAGTGAAACAACCATGAGCTTACCTGCCCTCAGACCCCAACCTTTACCTGTGCTGCTCATCGAGGATGAGCCCGCCGTCATGGCCTACGTGCAAGCCGCACTGGAGCGCAGCGGATATCCCGTGGTGTGCTGCGAATCGGGTGCCGACGCGCTACGCCTGCTCGAGAATGGCAGCTTTCTGGGCGTCGTCTCAGATATGCGCACGCCCGGCGGAGTGGATGGAGGACAGGTGCACGCCTGGGTCGCGCGCCACCGGCCGGATCTGGCTTCGCGCATCGTCTTTATTACCGGAGACATTGCCAACGAGGAAACCGTCGCGACTTTGCGCGAAACCGGTGCTCCCTGCGTGGAGAAACCGTTCCGCGTGCAGCCCTTTATCGATGTCGTCTCGCAAACTTTTGGGAAGGCCCAATGAACAGTCCGGGAAGTAAAGAAGATCTTCGCATTCGCCTGATGATCGTCGACGACGAGCAGAGCATTCGCAAGCTCTGCGTCACCGTGGGCGAGGCTCTGGGTTTTGTGTGTCTCGAAGCGGAAAGTGGAGAATCCGCGCTGGCTCTGCTGGAGGAGCAGTCCGTCCACATGGTGCTGACCGACATGGTCATGCCGCACATGTCGGGGCTGGAGTTTCTGGAGAAGGTCAAAAAACTTCAGCCGCGTACCGAAGTTGCGCTGATGACCGGACACGGGTCGATTGAGACCGCTGTCCAGGCCATGAAACTGGGTGCCTACGACTACATCACCAAGCCGTTCTCTCCGCTGGAGGAACTGCGGCTGTTTCTGCGGCGGATGGCGGAAAAAATCCGCCTGGTCGAGGAGAACGAATTTCTGCGGCAGCGCATGGATTCCGAGACCGAGTTGCACGGCATCATCGGATCGTCCACCAAGATCCAGGATGTGCTCCGGATGGTGGCGCGCTTGAAAGATACGCGGACGCCTGTGCTCATCTATGGAGAAAGCGGCACCGGCAAGGAATTGGTGGCCCGCGCCATGCACTTTCGCGGCGCTTTTTCGAGCCGCCCGTTTGTGGCGGTCGACTGCGGATCGCTGGTGCCTACGCTGATTGAAAGCGAACTTTTCGGCTACGAGAAAGGTGCGTTTACGGGCGCGCTGAAGTCGAAGCAGGGATTATTTCAGGCCGCCGATGGCGGGACAATTTTTCTCGACGAAGTCGGCGAGTTGCCGCTGGAGTTGCAGGCCAAGTTATTGCGCGTGCTGCAAGAAAAAGAAGTTCGTCCGGTGGGCAGTAACCAGAAAATCAAGGTGGACGTGCGCGTGATCGCCGCCACCAACCGCGATCTCGAAGCTGCCTACAAGAATGGAACGTTCCGCAAAGATCTTTATTTCCGGCTGAACGTAGTTACCTTGTACGTTCCTGCGTTGCGCGAACGTCGCAGCGACACGCCGATGCTGGTTCATTGGTTTCTGGAACGCTATGCCCCCGGCGCGGAGTTGCCCGTGACCAGCGCCGCCATGAAGGCCCTGATGCAATACGACTGGCCGGGCAACGTTCGCGAGCTGGAAAACTGCGTTGAGCGCGCGGTCGCGCTGGGCAATGGACAGATCATCGACCTCGGCGACCTTCCCCCGGCGATTGCGTCGGGTGCTGCGCTCGGATCGGTGGTCGGATCAGCGCTCGGATCGACGCTCGGACCAGCGGCCGGATCGACGGGAGGAAGCGCAACCACCTCTCCTAACCGGCCAACCGTGCTCGATCCCGATCTGGCCGCGGCGCAGGCCGCGCTGGAATCGCCGCGAGCTCCGTCAGCCGCGATCTCCACCACCGACCTGGAAGATATCGAACGCGCCACCATCCAGCGCGTCTTCGAACAGGTCAAAGGCGACAAAGCTCTCGCCGGCCGCATGCTCGGCATCAGCCGCGCCACCCTCTACCGAAAGCTGAAGCGCTACAACATCGGCATGGGATCGTCCGGGTCTGGGACGTCGAGCCACACTCTGCAGTGAGGATTGCCCGTCATCCAGGACGAACGACTGACTAAACTGAATGCAGCTCTCGCTGAACAGCTTTACGCTGCTACCGTTTCTTTCTGAACTCCTTTTGCCGCGGCGCGGATGACATCGATTACAACGTCTGGGTGGGAGAGCATGGGGACGTGACTGCTGGCGACCTCGGTCACTGTGGCGCCCATGCGCTTCGCAAAAAACCGTTCCAGATCGGGATGGACAGTGTGGTCATTCTTGGCGACGATGTACCAGCTTGGCTTCGACTTCCAGGCAGTTCCTCCAACTTTCGCGTTGAACAGGTTGGGATCCGGCACGCACTGGGTCGCCCAGACGAGCTTCTTTTCCTGCTCGGTCAAATCGCCGGCGAAACAATCGATGCCTTCCGGACGCAGCCAGATACGTCCGTCCGCGACTTCGATGTAGGAGAACACGTCCGTCGTGGGGAAATTAGACTGCTGCGTCTGAGAGGTCTCGTCGGCATCCGGAGCGAGCGCGGCGATGTAGACCAGTCCCGCAACGCGGTCATCGGTTCCGGCGCCGGTGATGACGCTTCCTCCGTAGGAGTGACCGACGAGAATGGCTGGACTGTTGACCCGTCCCAGAGCGCCTTTTACGGTGGCGATGTCGTCCGCGACTGTGTTGAGCCCGTACTGAGCAGCGATGACCTGGTGACCTTCTGCCTGAAGCGTAGGAATCACTTTGCTAAAGCACGAGCCGTCCGCCCAGAGCCCGTGACAGAAAACGATGCTAGGTTTAGTTTGCGTAGGTTTCATTTTGCTCTCCTTTCACACACTCTAAAAAGCTTGCACCCGCGTGGTTGACGCTGAACACCGCTACAAACTGACTATGTCTCAAGCAGCGTGCCGAGTACCTCGGGCCAGTGAGTTTCGAAGTCGCTGTCTCGTTGGAGTCCGCGTTGCAACACATTCTGGACTCGCTGCTGCGCTTCAGGCCACGTCAGCGCGGTCTCAAAAGACGTGATGGCTTCGAGGAGCTGGTCGGCGGACGGCAACGAGACCTGGTTAACGAGATTCTTCGCGGCGGCGATAGCACGCCGGTCGAAAGAGGCGATCCGGCGCGCGAGTGAGTCGACGAAGCCGTCCAACTCAGCGTCTGGAAGTGCCCGATTGATGTAGCCGTATCGTTCCGCGGTGTCGCCATCAAAATCGTTTGCGCCGAGAATGATTTCGAGCGCCCGGCCGCGCCCGACCAGATGTGGAAGCCGTTCCGCACCGCCGCCTCCGGGATGCAGTCCCACCCCGACTTCGGGTTGGCCGAGGCGCGTGTTCTCGCGCGACGCGAAGCGCATGTCGCATGCGAGGACGAACTCGCTGCTCACGCCCCTGACGCAGCCTCGGATCTTCGCGATGCTGACCACCGGGGACTTGGTGAGACGCACGAACGTATCCAGCAGGATCGGGAGGCCCGAAGCCCCGACAGCAGTCATGATGTTCCCAAGCTTGCCGGTCAAATCAAAGTGGGAAAGGTAAAACTTGGGGTTTGCGCTTTCAAATACAACGACTCGCAGGCTCGGGGTGGCGTCCATTCGCGCCAGCAGATCCTGTAGGGCCTCGAATATGCTGGCGTCGACCACGTTGAAAGGCGGGTAATCGAACGCAACTCTCCAGTACGCAGGCGTTTCCTCGATGACGCGCACAGGCGCTGCTGGATTAGTTTTATCCATGGTTCACTTCGACCCCGAAAGGTACTTTTCTATAGAACTGTGCCATAACAAACACGGGACCGGTTGACCTTAGGCTCTTGCGCGCGTGCTCTCTTGCGGGATTTTGCTGATTTTGTTGTTTATTGCCTAAAAAAATCGCACCTGCCGGGCAGGCGCGACTATTTGAAAGATTCAGACGTGACCTTACGTTTGGGAACATAACGCCGTCGCCATCTTCCAGGACTTACACCGACGAGCTGTTGGAATGTTCGTGTGAACGCTGCCTGGTCATTAAATCCCGACTGAATCGCGATGTCGATCAGCGCCATGCTCGTCTGACTCATTAGTTGTTTGGCGTGGTCTATGCGATGCTGCATCAACCACTGGTGCGTGGACGTGCCAAAAGAGGTTTTGAACGAGCGGGCAAAGTGGCTGACGGACAGTCCGCATTCGCGTGCAATCTCAGAAAGTCGGATCCGGCCTTGCATGTTCTCATAAAGAAGTTCCGATGCCCGTCGCTTCTGCCATGGAGCCAGGCCTCCCTTTAAACGTCCTGCTGTTTTCTGGAGTACACCGTAGTGCTGGATAAGATGTGCTCCGAGGATGAGGCTGAACTGATCGAGAGCCAGCACCGAGAGATGGTCGCCCCGCCCAAGGAACGGAAGAATGCTCTTAGTGATCTGGGCCACCACCAGATCGTCTTCGAGCACTGCCAGTCGATAGTCATTTACCCGCCCAAAACCGAGATCCTCGGCAATGTCATCGAGTCCCTTACGAGGGACAGAATAGTGAACGTAGTCGAAGGCACTCCCTGCCCAGCACCTTGGCTGTGAATCGAAATCGATGACATTGGAGCGAAACGCGTGAACCATGGATGTGGCCATGAGTTTGTCAGCGGCCCACACCTGGTAGCTCGATGATGGCAGAGACTTAAGCGAGATTGACACCAACAGAGCGGGGACGGGCGACAGCTTTGTGATTCTGTCAGAAAGCCCAGCCGGCGACTGGAGCCGGGTAATCGTAAAAGTCCCCGGAGTACGAAACTGCGATGGAACGGCGGACCTCCCGTCCAAGTGAATGAACGTCGTGAAAGGAGCTTCAAGCAACGTCTGCGGAGTTTTACTTGCCTTCGACGAAACGGTTTTGTCCATCGCGCCCTCCGGCGCAGTACGACCCGTCGGGCGTATGATGACAGGTTTTGGTCAGGATTGCATCTGCACAAGGCGGGCGCAGCCAAGCACGTTTAGAGTGTCCGAATTGAGATTCGACTACCGAGGACCTTCAGCCACACGCTGCAGTAAATATCGCAAATCGCGATTAGCGCGGGTCTCGCGGATGTGATGTAATGTCGCCTGTGCGCGCCGCCCGGCTGATCTTCGCTTCGCCCATCCTTGCGTGGCCAAACCTAGCTTGGACAATCCTGGCCCTCGTCGTTTTAACAGGCTGTCAACGCACTCCGCAGACTGCTCTCGATCAGCTTCACCCTTGCAAGATTGACGAGGGTCCGACCGAAGCTTTCTGCGGTACGTACAACGTTTTCGAGGACCGCTCGGCCAAGTCGGGTCGGCAAATCGCGCTCAAGATCGTGGTCGCGCCGGCGCTGAAGCGCGACCCCCAACCCGATCCCCTCTTCATTCTCGAAGGTGGACCCGGCGCCGGAGCGGCCACGCTGGCAAACTATGTGCTGCCCATGTTCCATCGCTTCCAGATGGACCGCGACATCGTCCTGATCGACCAGCGCGGCACTGGTGAGTCCAATCCGTTGAACTGCGAGCCGGAAGATCGCGAAGAGGAAGATTTCTCGAAGATTGACGACTACCCGATGGAACGCCTCCGCACCTGTCTGGCCGGGCTGAAAGCCGACGCGCGCTTTTACACCACGGCGATCGCCATGGACGACATCGACGAGGTCCGGCAGTTCTTGCACTACGACGCGATCAACTTATGGGGTGGCTCTTACGGCACGCGGGCTGCGCTGGTGTACTTGAAACGCCACGAAGGCTCGGTGCGAACCGTAATTCTCGATGGCGTCGCGCCGCCCGACATGCGTTTGCCGCTGTACATGCCGCGCGACGGGCAGCGGTCGCTCGACCTGATGATCGACGATTGCGCCAAGGACGCCGCCTGCAGCAAGCGCTTTCCCAAGCTTCGAGAGTCAGTGACGGACCTGTTTGCGCACGTCGCGGCCAGGCCGCACATCACGTTCACCCATCCGCGCACCGGCAAGTCCGCGCAGATCACGGTTTCGCAGCGCCTGGTGGCTACCATTATTTACAGCGCGCTCTACGATCCCGCAATCACTGCCTTGCTGCCCCAACTCATCACCGACGCGGCTCAGGGAAATTATCAGGGATTGCTGGCGCTGGGTTTCTCCCGCGACATGCCCAAGGGGGCGATGAGTGAAGGCATGTTTCTTTCTGTGGTCTGCGCTGAAGACGTGCCGCGCCTTCAGCCGGGAGAGATTGCACACGAAGCGCAAGGCCGCTTCCTGGGAACCAGTTTCTTTGACACCCGGATGAAGCCCTGCGAGTTCTGGCCACGGGGAACGGTCACCGAGGACTTCTATCAACCGGTGGCTTCCAGCAAGCCGGTGTTGATCCTTTCAGGAGAGGACGATCCCATCACGCCGCCCTCCTGGGGTGATCACGTGGCGCAGTCCCTGCCGAACTCGAAGCACTTCGTTGTCCCGGGGGCTGGACATGGCAGCACTCCTCGCGGCTGCGTCCCGAAACTCATCGGCCAGTTTCTGGACCAGGCGAGCGCCATGAATCTCGACCCGGCGTGTTTGCAGACCCAACACCGGCCTCCATTTTTTGTGAACTATACCGGAGCCGATCAGCCATGATCGAAATCCGGGGCCTGCGCAAGAAGTTTGGTGCCGTCGAGGCGGTGCGTGACGTGACCTTCAGCGCCGCCGATGGGACTGTCGTCGGCCTTCTGGGACCGAACGGAGCGGGTAAGACGACAACGCTGCGCATGTTGTCAGGTCTCATGCGTCCGGATGCGGGCACCATTCGCGTGGACAACGCTGAGGTGGTCGTGGACCCGATTGGCGTTCAGACCCGCATGGGTCTTCTGCCCGACTCGCGCGGTCTTTATCCCAGGCTGACCCCGGTCGAACACATCGAATACTTCGGCCGTTTGCACGGCATCGATGTCCCCGCTCTCAGCGCGCGGACGAAGGCGCTGGTGACGCGGCTCGACCTGACTGAAATCGCGGATCGCCGAGTGTCCGGTTTCTCGCAAGGCGAGCGCACCAAGGTGGCGCTGGCACGGGCTCTGGTGCACCAGCCGCGCAATGTGATTCTCGACGAGCCGACCAACGGGCTCGACGTAATGAGCACCCGGGCCATGCGGGCGGTGATCCGGGAACTGCGGCGCGAGGGTTGTTGCGTGCTGTTCTCCAGCCACATCATGCAGGAAGTTTCAGCGCTGTGCGATCGCATTGTCGTAATCGCGCAAGGAAAAGTTACGGCCGACGGAACTCCCGACGAGCTTCGCAAAATCACGGGCCGCGACAGCCTCGAAGACGCCTTCGTATCTCTGTCCGGACTGGAAGCGGAGGAAAATTCGTGAACATACTCCGGCTCGTATGGATCGTCTTCACGAAGGAGTTGCGCGACGGTCTGCGCGACCGGCGCTCGATCATGTCAGTGCTGGTGGTCGCCGCAGTCATGCCGACTCTGTTTGGCGGCATGTTCACGGTGATGGCGGGCCACAGCAAGGATGCGGAGGAGATGAAGCTGCCGGTGGGGGGAGTCGAAAACGCTCCCGCTTTTGTCGATTGGCTGAAGCAGCAACCTGGGATTGAAGTCGTGCCAGCGCCCGCCGATCCCGAGCAGGCGGTTCGCGATCGAGATGAGGATGTGGTTCTTATCATCGACAAGGACTTCGCCAAGAATATGGCGCGGGCCATCCCCGCGCCCGTGAAACTGATCAGCGACTCGACCCGCGAGGGCGCGCGGCGAAAGGTGACCCGGGCGCGAAATCTGGTAAATGCCTACTCCAGCCAGCTGGCTTCTTTGCGATTGATCGCCCGCGGCGTTGCTCCGACGGTGGCATTGCCGGTGCGGGTGGAGGAAGTGGAAGTCTCCAGCGCCCAGGAGCGCCTGGCGACTCAGCTCAACATTCTCACTCTTCTGCTGGTCATCGCCGCGGTGACTGGCGGAATGCAGATCGCGATCGACACCACGGCGGGTGAGCGCGAGCGCGGATCTCTCGAGCCGCTGCTGCTCAGCCCCGTCCCGCGTGTGGCGCTGGCGGCGGGCAAGTGGCTGGCAGCCTCGGCGTTTGCCTGCGCCTCGGTCGTGTTTTCCATGCTGCTGACGGTGAATGTGCTGCGGCGCGTGCCCTGGCAGGATATGGGAATCCGCTTCCGCGTATCGGACTCAGACTTGATGAGCCTGCTCGCCCTCATCCTTCCGCTGGCATTTTTCCTGAGCGCGGTCACCATCTTCGCCTCAACCTTCGCCCGCTCGTTCAAAGAGGCGCAAGGCTACATGGGAATGCTGATCCTGTTGCCGCTGTTCCCCGGCGTGATTTCGATGCTCTACCCGCTCTCCAACCGGCGATGGCTGACGCCGCTACCGATCTTCGGCCAGTATGCGTTGGCCGCCGATGTCCTGGGCGGCAAGCCCCCCGGCGTGACGTTCTACATACTCGCAGGTGTGTCGGTCGTGGCCTGCGCGCTGGTGCTCGTGGCGCTCACCTCGCGGCTTCTAAAGCGGGAGTCCATCATCTTCGGAAGGTAAGCCTGCCGTGGCGTCAGTGTGCAGTTTTTTCGAGGCGCTTGATTCGCTCGACGAGTTTCTCGGCAGCGCGTTTGTTTTTCTCGGATTCCAACAGCAAGCGGGCGGCCTCGACCCGCAATTCATCGATCTCGGTACGGAATGAACCGGGAGCCGCTTTTTGCGGCAAGACTGGCACTGGATTCCTGGAGCCGCCGTCTTTGGCGTGTCCGTTGTCGTGTCCGTGCAACATGAACTCGCCGGGGCTGAACCCGGATTCCATTTCCCAGGTGTATTGAGGGTAGTCTCGCTTCGCCCCCTGCATTGCCACACGGGCATTGTCCTGGCTCATTGGCGTCGCTTTGCGGGGATTGTGTGTAAGACCAAAGCGGAAAGGATCACTCTTGGCGGTTTTCTCGGTTTGTAACCAGACATCCATCGCGCCATTTTCTCACCCAGGTCAAGTTCGGGGAAAGAGCATTCAGGGAAATGGTCAATGCGTTCTAGAAGAACGCCGTCAAGAAAAACTCGACCTCGACCGGCTTGAGAGGTCGGCGTCGTTCCCAGATTGGTAGCCAGTCCCGCTTCTCTGTACGGCCCAGTCCAAATTTTCTAGAGAGTGAGCAATATTGCACACAGCCCGAACCATTTTCCGAGTATCGTCTTTTTACAGGACCCGAACAATTGCTTCGGGGGTCGACCCTGGGCTCGACCCCCAAAGAAGTGGTCGCTCCGACGGGGCTCCTGAACCTCTTTTTCTTGTGTGTGCTGCAATCCAGTGTCAGCCATCAGCAACCTCGGGTTAGGTATTGTCAAACGCGACCGAACCTTTGCCCAGCCCCTCAATTTGACAGTCACGCTGTTTCTTGGCCTGTTCCACATCGGCGCCATCGTTGCCTTGTTCGTATTCAGTTGGAAGGCGCTGGCACTTGCGCTGTTTCTGTGGTGGGTGGCGGGGAGTCTGGGTATTGGGATGGGCTACCATCGACTGCTCACCCACCGCGGCTTCAAGACTCCTAAGTGGATCGAGTATTTTCTGACGATCTGCGGGACCCTGACTCTGCAGGGTGGTCCCATCAGCTGGGTGGCGACGCACCGCATCCATCATCAGAACTCGGACCAGGCCGGCGACCCGCATTCGCCGCGCGACGGCGGATTCTGGGCGCATATGGGCTGGATCATTACGGGCGCGGCCATGCACAACAACCCAACTGTGCTCTTGCCGTACGTTCCTGAACTCCGCAAAGACAGGTTCATGCTGTGGATCAGCAGGTGGCACTGGGTCCCCGTGGGCGCTCTGGCGCTGATCATCCTTGCCGTAGGCGGCTGGAGATACGTGATGTGGGGAGTTTTCCTGCGCACGGTGGTCGGCCTGCACGCGACTTATCTGGTGAACTCCGCTACTCACATGTGGGGATCGCGTCGCTTCCTCACGCGCGATTCATCCAGGAACAACGTTTGGGTCGCAATACTGACCTTCGGCGAAGGCTGGCACAACAACCATCACGCCTGCCCTCAGTCAGCCCGGCATGGGCTGGCCTGGTACGAGATCGACGTGAACTGGTTTGGGATATGGGTCCTGCGCCTGCTCGGGCTCGCCTGGGACGTCAAGCTGCACCCAGGCCCGAAGACCGTGTAGCCTGGTGATGGCGTGGACGCGGCGTCAGCGCCTCCTGTTGCACTCGTCGACTAGGGTTTTGCCCCCACCAGTTGCATGTACTCCCTCAGCGTTACGAAGCGGTAGCCCCGCTCTTTAAGGTTTGCGATCAATTCCGCCATGACGGCCGCTGTTGTGGACAACTCATGGAAGGCGAGAATGTGCGTGTACACTCCCTGCTTTTCCCGCTGTTCCACCTGCTTCAAGACTGCATCCACCAGAGAAGTCTTTGGGTACTCGGCTGAATCTCTGGTCCACAAATAGTCGAGCGAGTTCACGTCGCGCTGAGCAATGGGGTTCTTCAGCGAGATAGTCAGCAGGTGATAGCCTTGCCGTTCGAGGTCGCGGCGGGCATCATCGGAAATGATCCAGTCTGGAGGGCGGAGGTAGTGCGGCTGGGTGCCAGTGACCGCCTTGATCGCTTCCGCGCCCCGATTCACGTCGCCGATCACCCACTGCTCTCCCCGTTTCCGCTCCGCGCCTCGCAGTTCGATATGGCTATAGGTGTGGTCTTCCAATTCGTGGCCCCGCCGCACTAATTGCTCAGCTGCGTCGATGCAGGTGATTCCAATATTCTCTTCGTGCCGCCGTTCTCCCCAGGTCTTCGGCGTGAGTCGCCATCCTACGACAAAAAATGTCGCCTTGACGCCATTGTCGTCGAGCACGTTCAGCAAACTCAGGCCAGCGTGATCCCCTTTGGTGCCAAACAAAACATAGGGTCGCGGGCCGTCGTCAAAGGTAAGTGCAATGAGCTTATCGGATGAAAAAGCAGCCCCGGCATTCAGCAACAGAAGCGCGTATACGGCGAACACTTTGTAGAATGACACGTTGTCTCCAATGATGACTTTCGCCATCGCTTCTTCAATTATTGGCTCGGATTCTCCCCGCGGCTAATTACCTTTGTGGATGGCCCGTGGGACAACTGGCCTGCTTGCCCGCCCGAGGAATGTCGTAGACTCTGCCTATGCCTGTCACGGTGGAAATGCACAACACCGCCGACGCCGAGTCGCGGCGGGACGTAATAGCGATGATCGAGCACGTCCTCTCGGACCGTCCCGGAGACTGGCGGGTTGTCATCCTTGGCTCGCAAGCCAACGACTGCTGGGAGTTGAAGATTACCGGCCCCAACGCCTTCGAGCGGTCTTATACGCTAGAGGGCACGCTCGGACAGCATGAGCCGAGCACGGTGGCCGCTATTATTGCGAGGATGTTACCGAGTAGAAGCTGATCTGATGAGGCACTAAGGGGCAGGAACTTGCACACGCCACTCCCCCCTGACCTGCCGATCCAGAAATCGTCGCCCTCCGTGGTTTCGATCCAGTCGCGAATCTGGGTGACAACGTCAGGGAACAGATCGGGATCAAAGAGCTTAGCTGCCCCGCGCCTTCTAGAGGGAAGCACACCCTCTGATAGTGAGACACAGGTCTCATCCTGAGACGCAACCCACGTCGGATCTCGTGCGCGACTTACAAAGCCACCGTTAACTCTATGAAAACACGCTCACCCAAGTGCTAGACCTTCCGTTCGCAGAGATGGCTGCCGCGTTGCTCCTTCTTTTCTGAACCGCGGAATCCGGCTCCCCACAGCTCTTCCTAACCGGGAAGAGGGGAGCCCAACCGCATTTTCAGTGGGCAAAAGAAATCTGCCAGCAGAAGTTTGTCAAAAGAAGTCGGGGCAGAACGAGTCTGGGTTCACGAGTCTGGGTTTAGCAAGTCTGGGTCAGCAAGTTGGTTTGGGGGGAGTTCATCGCTTGGCGCAACCAGCCATAGCAACGGCACGTGCCGCACCGGACGCCAGCACCGTGGCGGGACTCGCCCGTTTCTTCCCCGAGGCGTCGCCGGTCCGCATGCCGGTTCAACTGGCCCGTGTCCCTCAGGGCAGCGATCCCGCAGCCGCCCGTTTCAGCGAAAGTATCGTCATCGAATTTGGTACTCCCCGCGAAGTGCTTTTCGAGTGCAACACGCCCTTGGAGTTTGGCGACGAGCTTCGCCTGCGCAACTCCGACCGTTCCTTCGATGTGGGCGCGTCGGTCGTAGCGGTGCAATATCAGCCCGGCAAAACCGTGGTGGCCGCACGTTTTCGTGGAGAAGTTCCCAACTGGATCGTGAAATCATGACGCCTACAGCACCTGTGCAGGATCTCGCCACACAATGGAATTCCGCCCGGCGCCTTTATCCCATTTACTTCGAACTGGCGCGCGAGTTTGCCATCGACGTGAAACCTTTCGGCGATCTTGAAGCCGCCATCGACACGCCGGGAAAAGAAACCGTCGAGCAGGCCAACCAATGGATCGACGACATGGACCAGGTCATGCAGGTGCACCAGTTGCGCCAGTTCCTGCAAACCAGTTCCCTGGTGACGCAGGATTTGCTGGTGACCCTGGTGCAGCATTTCCTGGCCAAGCCGGCCAAGAGCGACCTGATCCGCGACAAGATTGATTTTCTGCTGGTGCAGTATTTCAGCCAGTTGGCGCCCGCCGGTGTGGGCGATGCGGAAGTGGATCTCGCCTTTGTAGCCAAAGCGCTCGAGCCGGTTTTAGGCGCGGTGGAGCTGAAGCCTCCGGTCTGGCTGAACGCTCTCGACCGCGTACTTGAGGCCTCGCGGCGCTGCCGTTCGCTCGACGAACTGCTGCATGGCGGCGTGCTCGAACAGGGCCGCAAAGCCAAAGGACTGGCTGGGGACCTGTTTTATCTGCCGGTCGCACTGGCCGCCTTCACCCGCTTCGGATATCTCATGCGGCGGTCGTTTTTCCGCCTCATGCTGGGCGATCTCAACACCATTCTCGACGGTCTCACCGAGCTTGAGGAAAAAGGTGTGGAGACCATCGACTGCCGCCGGGCTCAGTTTTCCGCGCAAGAGCCGATCGTTCGCTTGCGTGTGATCTGTCAGTCGTGGAAGGTGATGTTCCAGGCGGAGTATTCCTCTGGACAACCGCTGCGCATGCTGGTCGATCTGCGCGCCTCGGTCGAGTACGCACTCGGCCGTGGCAAGGCGCCGGAAGCGGCAGCGAAAGCCGTGCCGGCCGCGAAGTCTGCAACAGCCGCAAAGCCAGCAGCGGCGGTGAAGCCGGCAGTAGTGGCGAAGCCTGTAGCGGCAGGGAAGCCGGCAGTCGCGCCGACAACCGCCAAGCCTGCTGCGGTTGCGGCAAAACCGGCCGCGTTGGCGGCGTCGGCGGGTGCGGCCAAGGCCCCGACGAAAGCGGCCGCTGCCAAGGCGGTGGTCCCAAGCGCCGATGCGGAATTTGAGGTTTCGAGTACACCCGGATGGGGTGAGGACGAGCCCACGCCGCCGGGAAAGAAATAGAAATCAACCAGCGCCACAAGGCCCAGCAAAATCGCCGAGTGGAAGGCCAAAGGAAGTTTGCAGTGCAGGCACCGACCGTACTGATCATCTCCGACGAAGTCGACTTCTCGCGGCGCATCACGGCGCGCTGGCAGATGGAGCGCAACGTCCCTACGTTCACGCTGCTGAGCGGCGACCTGTGGCCACGCTTCGCAGCGGATGTGTTTGATGTAGCGATTGTTGGCGAGTTGCGCCGCGATCTGCTCTCCGTCGTGCTTGAGCCTCTGCATTCCACCGGGCAGCCGATTTTCTGTTTCTGCCAGGATGCCGCCACGGCACAATTAGTTCACGAACGCTGGCCGCGCATTGCCATCCTGCGCAGCGGCGATTCTCAGGAAACGGCACAGTGGCTCGAAACTCTTGTCCTGGCCGCGAGCGAGGCAGTACATCGCTCGCGCGCCGAATCCCGCGCCCGCGCCGCCGAAACCGCCTGCGCCACGCTCGATCGCCAGGCAACGCTGGGCCGTTACATGCTGGAAATGCGGCATAACCTGAACAACGCGCTGACGTCGGTGCTGGGAAATTCGGACCTGCTGCTGCTCGAACCCGGCAGCCTCGACGCCCGGACTCGCGCCCAGATCGAGACCATCCGCAACATGACGCTCCGCATCCACGAGATCATGCAGCGCTTCTCCTCTCTGGAAAAAGAGATGAACGTGGTCGCGCAGCAAGCCGAACAGGATTCTGGTAAGTCGTACGCGGCCACCGCCGCCGGTAACTAGACGTATGAGACCCCTCCCCTCGTACCGCGCCGATCTCGTAAGACAGCGGCGAATGAACGTTCACGTACCCTGCGGGGGAAGGATTTATGCATAAATTGATGGCGGGCGTTACCATTCTCGAGCACGAACTCTCCGAGTTGCGCCTGCTGGTCGAGCGCCAGACCGGGATCCTGCTCGATTGTCCTAACAGCGCCCTGGCCGCGCACGTAGCTGAATATCTGGAGAGCCAGGAACTAGAATCTCCCGCGGCCCTGATCGCCCGCCTTCGGGCTTCGGATCAGGACCCTTCCGCGCTGCCCACGTTTCTTGACGGCGTGCTCAACGTTAATACCGGATTCTTCCGTCATCCTGGAGCCATGAACGCGCTGGCCCGGCAGGTGATTCCGCAACTCTACGCCCGCAAATCGGACGACGGTCCCAGCACACTTCGAATCTGGAGCGCGGGTTGCGGCACCGGCGAAGAAGCGTACTCCATTGCCATGGCTTTGTGCGACGCGATGCCCAGCGGAAACGGGAACGCCAATGGCAACGGCAACGGTTCAGGCAGCGGCAACAACGGCAAAGACACGAAGGAGAAAAATGCCGCCAGCCGAAATGGCGGCGTCGCCGACAATGGCGCCACGCCATCCGCGGGGCAGGGAACGCGAGACTGGTCGATTCACATCGTCGGCAGCGACCTGCTGCCTTCCGCGATTGAGGTGGCCGAGCGCGGGTTGTATCCGCAGTCGGCGCTCACCGGTTTGCCTCCGGCGTCTATTCGCGCCTGCTTCTCGAAGATTGGAAATCCCAACGGAAGCCAGAACGGTCCTCAGAATGGATCTCAGGAAGCGCCGCAAAATGGCTTGACGGGCGCGGGCAACGGGTCGGGCAATGGCTCGGCGAATGGTTCGGGCAATGGCGCTCCAAACGGTTCAGGAGGGACCCATCTGTTAGTGAAGCCACGCCTGCGCAGCCTGGTCACTTTCAACACCATGAACCTGACCAAGCCCGTCTATATCGGCCGCTTCGACTGCATCTTCTGTATGGACGTGCTGCCCCACCTCTCGCGCGTGCAACGGACCGCTCTGATGGAGCGCCTGCACCTCTATCTCGAGCCCGGCGGATACTTGTTCCTCAGCCAGACGGAAAAACTGCAGGCCCCGAACCTGAACTTCCGCTCCGAAACTTTCGACGGCTACACCTTCCACCGCAAACCGCTGGCGGCTAGCGCCGCGTACGGAAGGTAGGGATAGAGAATGACCACTTCGGATGCTTGTTAAGTTGGTTTAAATCTTTGCCGGGATACCGTTCGATTCTTCGGAGGATTCCGCATCGGGTAAATCTAATGCGCCGGAAGTGAGTTCCTTCAGTTCGTCGTACTCCATAAATCCGCCAAAGCCGTCAGTGTCGTGCCATTCAAATATTGGGGGCCGAGCTATTGCATCCTTGACGGTCGAACCGGACCTAACAGTTAGGCCTCCCCATCGAAACCTGATATATACGTATCCAGATTCCGTTTTACCTTCCCATTGCGCCGGACAGGCAAGACATGTCCTTCGAATCTCAGTTATTTTCACCATTGAACCCATCATCGACATAAAATCCGTGATCTTGAACTAGCGATGCATAGCGGGGAATAACGATTCTGTCGCTCGCTCACTTCGTGGGGAACGTTAAATCGTAGCGCTTCGCGTCCATTGCGCGTAGCAGATTAAGCAAAGTTGTTGCGAGCGAGAGCGACTGTTTGCCATCCGCTTCTTGAAAGTCGATCTTGCCGTAGTGGGCGATATCGTTTCGCTTGTCGAAGAATTGCTCCTGTAAGAAATCCTTAATCGACGCGGCGGGTTTATAACCCGTTAGCGCAGATTCCAGGAGTTTCATATTCGAACGCGCGAACTCATCGAACGGCTTGCCGGTCAGGAGTCGGGACAACTCATCCAGCCGCTTTCCAATCGACCGCATGTTCGCCCACTCATCCTCCCACTGGTTCCTATCTTCAGGGGTTATGTTGGAAGGAACTTTCTGAGAATCAATGGCCTTCCACTTGAAGAACAGGTAAGCCATCTCCGCTTCAACGGCGACAGCGCCCAACAGCGTGGCGATGGTGACATCCCCGCTCAAGAGTTCCTGCCTCGCTCGCTCCATTAGAAGCATTGTCACAATGTTGCCTAAGGGGTCCATCAAGTGGATCGTCACTCCACAGGCCTGACATCTGGCATCCTTGGGCAACCTGCTTCCAATAATCTCCAAAGGTACCTGCTTGCCGCATGGACAGGGAATTGTTATCGACGATTTCATTTCGAATAATTACCCACGAGTCGGCACTCCCAGCCAATTCTCACGCGAACAAAAACTCCTTCGTCCGCAACTCCTTGATCGTGTCCCGCAGCTTCGCCGCCTTTTCGAACTCGAACTTCTTGGCTGCTTCGCGCATGTCGCTTTCGAGTTTGCCGATGTAGGTATCCACTTCTTCCTGCGTTCTGAACTCCGGCAAGCCCTCGGACTCGCCCGCCGACAAGTCGGCATAGTCGGCGGCCACGATCCCCGCCAGCGTCATGTCCAGCGGACGGATGATCGACTCCGGCGTAATCCCATTCTCTTCGTTGTAGGCCGTCTGAATGGCGCGGCGGCGCTGGGTTTCGTCGATGGCGCGCTTCATCGAGTCGGTCATCCGGTCGGCGTAGAGAATCGCGCGGCCGTTCAAATGCCGCGCGCAACGGCCGATGGTTTGGATCAGCGATCCCGTCGACCGCAGGAAGCCTTCTTTGTCCGCATCCAGAATCGCCACCAGCGAGACTTCCGGCAGGTCGAGTCCCTCGCGTAGGAGGTTAATGCCGATCAATACATCGAACTCGCCTTTGCGCAGGTCACGCAGAATCTTCACGCGCTCCAGCGTTTCAATTTCGGAATGCATGTAACGGCACTTCACGCCCACCTCGGCGTAGTACTCGGCCAGATCCTCCGACATGCGCTTGGTCAGAGTCGTGACCAGCACGCGCTCGCCGAGTTCCACGCGTCCGCGGATCATGTGCAGCAGATCGTCAATCTGCCCTTTCACCGGACGCACTTCAACCGGCGGATCGATCAGCCCCGTCGGCCGGATAATCTGCTCCACCACTACCCCCGCGGATTTCGTCAGCTCATACGGCCCCGGCGTCGCAGATACGTAGATCAGCTGATTCGTACGGTGCTCAAATTCCTCAAACGTCAGCGGACGGTTGTCCAACGCCGAGGGCATGCGAAAGCCGTACTCCACCAGAGTTTCTTTTCGCGAGCGATCGCCGGCATACATGCCGCGCAACTGCGGCACCGTGCCATGCGACTCGTCAATGAACATCAGAAAGTCGCGGGGAAAATAATCCAGCAGCGTGGGCGGAGGCTCGCCCGGCAATCGTCCTGTGAAATGCCGCGAATAGTTTTCGATGCCGTGGCAGAAGCCCATGGCCTTGATCATTTCCAGATCGAACATCGTCCGCTGGTGAATGCGCTGCGACTCCACCAGCCGGCCCTGCTTCTCCAGTTCGACTTCCCACCATGCCAGCTCTTGCTTGATCGACGCCACCGCCGACGCCCGCGTCTCTTCCTTCATCACATAATGCGTTTTTGGATAAATCGGCAGCCGCATGTATTTCTGCTTGACCGTACCAAACAGCGGGTCAATTTGCGTCAAGGAAGAAATCTCATCGCCCCACAATTCGACGCGATAAGCCATGTCGTCGTAAGTAGGGAAGACTTCAATCACGTCGCCGCGCACGCGAAACGTGCCGCGCCGGAAATCTCCGTTGGTGCGCTCGTAGAGAATGTCGACCAGACGGCGCGTAATGTCCTCACGCTTGATCTTCTGGCCTTTTTCGAGAAACATCATCATCCCGTAATAGGCTTCCGGCGAGCCCAGGCCGTAGATGCAGCTCACCGACGCCACAATCAGCGCGTCGCGGCGCTCAAATAAAGACCGCGTCGCTGACAGCCGCAGCTTGTCAAGTTCATCATTAATCGTCGCTTCTTTTTCGATGTAGAGATCGGCGGCCGGGACATACGCTTCTGGCTGGTAGTAGTCGTAGTACGACACGAAATATTCGACCGCATTGTGCGGGAAAAAATTCTTGAACTCATGATAGAGCTGTGCCGCCAGCGTCTTGTTATGCGCCATCACCAGCGTCGGCCGGTTCGCCGCCTCGATCACCTTGGCCATGGTGAACGTCTTGCCCGACCCGGTGACCCCGAGCAGCACCTGATGCTGCTCGCGGTCATACACCCCGCGCAGCAGCGCCTCGATGGCGCGTCCCTGGTCGCCTTGCGGCTTGTAAGTGGAAACGAGTTTAAAGTCCATGGAAGAACAGCTTTCAGCCGTCAGCTCTCAGCCTTCAGCTCAAACCCTAAGTCGACTTGAGGACAATTCCTGTCCCCAATGGCGGGTTCGTGTGGGGACGGGCGCCTTCGCAAGCCTGCCCAGCAGAGCCGAAGGGTCCGGCCAAGCGCAGCGAGGCCAGGTTTTCGCCGGCAGCCCCACAGAGCTGAATTTCGCCGCCAGAGAATCTTTCCATTATAAACGCCCGAACGAAACGCGGGAGCGGTGACTCTTTGGGCAGCATTGAACCAAGCCCGACGCGGAAATCTCCTACCCGACAGCCGGCCGCAACTCCACTGGCTTGGTCGCAATCGTCACTTGCATAGATGGTAGCTTCGGACGCGGATACGGCTCGGTATACGCCTCCACCGAAATCGTGCCCGGCGTGCGCGTGGCTTGCACGATCACCTGCGCCAGACCGTTGAAGAGGCTGCGCTTCGGAGCTTTGTCGGACTCCTGACAATTGGGGTCGCCGTTGCCCACGCCGATCAGCGCGCCTTCGCCCGTTACTTTGAAGCTAATCAGATTTCCCGCTGTGGGGATAGCCCGGCCCGCACTGTCGAGCACTTCAACCTTCAGCACCGCGACATCCTCGCCGTCAGCGCTAATTTCGGTACGATCCGCCGTCAGCCGGATCGATTCCGGCTTGCCCGTGGTCTCGCGTTTTTCGGTGAGCACGATTTTGCCGTTTTTCGTGCCGTGTGCTTCAATTACTCCGGTCTCATACTTCACGCTCCATTCCAGATGCGTGAGCGGCTCGACCTTCTTCGATCCTTGACTCTTGCCGTTCAGAAAAAGTTCCACCGAATCCAGGTTCGAATGCACCCACACCGAAATCGGCTCGCCCTCACGCCCTTCCCAGTTCCAGTGCGGAAAAAGATGCAGGACCGGTTCCGATCCCCACCAGGCTTTGTAGTAATAAAAATTGTCCTTGGGAAATCCGCACATGTCGACGATGCCGAATTGCGAGTTCACCGAAGGCCAACCATACGGCGTGGGCTCGCCGCGATAATCGAATCCAGTCCAGGCGAATCCGCCGGGGAGCCATTCCCGCGCCGCGTAAAACTTCCACCACTCCTCCGCCAGTTCCGACCAATCGGTATGGTTCAGGTCATAGGCGCTGACCCAGTTGCGCAATTTATCGGTCGAATAAATGCCGCGCGTCGAAACCGTGCTGGCGGTTTCCGATCCCACGCTGGGCTGCTTGGGATGCTTGGCGTGATACGCGTCCAGCTCTTTCAAGTTGTAGTTGAAGCCCATCACGTCGAGCACTTCGGGAAAGTGCTCGCCAAACGCGGTGTTGACGGCAGCGGTGCACAACCGCGTGGGATCAAGTTCGTGGGTGCGCGCCATCATGTCGGAGACCACGCGCGGGCCCTGCGGCTGGTACATCATCGTCCACTCTTCGTTGCCCATGGACCACAAAATAATCGACGGAGAATTGCGGTAGCGCTTCACCATCGCCTCCAGCTGCGCCATGCCTTCGTCGTTCGCACTCATCAGCCGGGTCTCGCACATCATCATCATGCCCAGGCGATCGCAGGCCTCGACCCACTCCGGCGTCGGCATGTTGTGCGAGGTGCGCACCGCGTTGCCGCCCATATCTTTCAACACGCTGATTCGATAGTCCTGCAGGCGGTCGGGAAGCGCCGCGCCCACGCCCGCGTGATCGTGATGATTGCAGGTGCCTTTGATCTTCACGGATTTTCCGTTGAGGAAGAATCCCTTGTCGGCGTCCCACTTGATATCGCGAATGCCAAAGCGGATGCGTTCCGCGTCGCGGACGTGACCTGCAGGGTCAAGGACGGTCACTAGCGCGGAATAGAGATTAGGACTCTCCGGAGACCATAGCGCAGGATTCGGGACATGGGCCCCCGTCACTAGGACGGCGGATCCATCAGGTATCAAGGGGTGCACTGCGGACTCCGCCGTTGCGACAACTTTGCCCGATGGGTCGGCGATCTGCCATCGCATGCGGCAACTGTCGGCCGCATTGCCTTCACATTTTGCAACTGCCCCAAGAATCAAGGTGGCCGAATCGCCTTTGACTGCGGCCTGTACAACGCTCTCCCAACGCCTCAGATGCAGCGCGTCCGTCTTCGTCAGCCATACATGCCGGTAAATTCCCGCGCCTTCGTAGAACCAGCCATCGCCAAAGCTGGCGTCCATGCGGACCATCAGAAAATTCTTACCGCCGTAATTCAAGAAATCTGACACGTCGAAGTGAAACGGCGCATATCCGTTGTCGTTGCGCCCGATGAAATATCCGTTGAGGAACACCAGGGCGCTGCGAAACGCGCCGTCAAACTCGACCGTGATGCGGCGTCCGCTGTCTTCTTTTGGAATATCGAAAGTACGCCGGTACCAGCCCACGCTGGTCTCGGGATAGCGCCGCCCCAGCGGCTTGTAGCCGTGGGATTGTTGCTCGTCATCGTGCACAAAAGGCAACTCCACCGCCCAGTCGTGCGGCAAATTCAGCGGGCGCCATTTCGAGTCGTCAAATTTCTGCGTGGAGAACTCAAACTCGCCCGACTTGGCGAAATCTCCCTGGCCCATTCCGAATCCCAAGTCGCGCAGGGAATCGGAGGCGTGTCCCTGAAAAAACTTCCAGCCAAAATCGAACAGCAGACGCTCGCGCGGAGGCAGCGCCGCCGGAGCTTCAGCCGAGGCGTCGCCGGGATAGCCCGCCAGCAAAGCATGCGCGCGGCTGATGGAACCGGCGGCCAGAGTCGAGGCGGAGACAGCAAGTCCGGAACGAAGCAAATCGCGACGAGTGAAAGAGGTCATTCAAGACTCCACGCAGTAATCGGATTTGAAACCAGTCCCTTGGAGAATTTGCATTATAACGGCCTCCCGCCCACGCTATCGGCGGGTTTAGGGATGTGCAAGGCCGGATGATCGCGGCCGGAAGCCGCGGCGGCGCAGGCCGACCCGCAGCGCCGAAGCCGCCAGCGCAATCGCGAAGCAGATGGCGACGAAAATCTTTCCGCCGTCCAGCAGGTCGACCTTACCGTTGGAGAGCAACGGATCGGTGAACATGCTATGGATGAACATGAGAACGAACGCAGGAAAGACCAGCAAGTGCAGCTTCTTCCACAAGGGACGAGCCATGCGCAGACGGAAGAACGAAGTCACGATCACGATCAGCAATCCGTACAGCCCAGCCGCGCCCACGGTATTAATCGCTGGTTGTGCGGGCGAATCGATCGGAAGCAGCACATCTCTCCACCCGAAGTGAGTCGAGGCGCGAAGCAGCAGCGCGGCGGGATGCAGCAAGATCAGCAGCAGAACAATGTATGCCGTCCAGTTGTGCAGTCGGAAAATATTAATATGACGATGCGGCCACAAGCGCAGCGGACTATAGCGCAGCGCGATGAGCAGCCCCAAAAGCAGGTTCAGAGTCGCCGTACCCACGGCGGCGAGTCCCAGGTAGGCACACAGGTCGAGGATCGTCATCGAAAGATCGTCATTGCTGGTTGGTCATTGCTAGTTACACCTGCCTGAAGATATTAATGCTTCGCGAAACAGTCGCGATCCTTCCGTACTGCCGTTCCGCACTACGGTTTCACATCCCCCACGCCCACAATCTTCGCCGAAGTGCGAAACTTCTTGTAGTCGCGATATTCTTCGTCGCCGTCGATTTTGTAGCCCTTCAGCAGCGCCACGCGGGCGTCGAACATGAAGGTCATGTGCCGGGGAAGCCAGACTTCGTCATTCACCCGGGTCTGTTCCACCATCACTCTGGTGCCTTTGTGAATGCGGGCGAGCACCCATCCGATGGATACCGTGTCGAGCGCCTCGATGTCCAGCTTGGCCAGTTGCAGATCGCCCTTGTCAATCCACACCCGCCCGTGAAACTTGGAGAGGATTTTCGCGTCCTTCATCTGCGGCTCGAATCCCGGACGTGGTTCGCCATCAATCACCCACATCTCGCGTCCACCCAGTTCATCGGTTCCGACGTTCCGGAAATCGTAAGCGTCTGCCACTTCCCGCAGGAACCTCCGGCTGTCCTCGCGCTCTTTCGCCTCTTTGTCTTCGCGCTTCTTGCGGTCTTCGTCGGATTCGTCCTTGCGCTTGTCGATGATCTTCTGGATCTTCTCTTCTTCTTTGGCCGCTTCCTTGGCATTGAGCGGCTTGTCGTCTTTTTCAATCAGCCGCCGTACCGGCTCGCCATAGATTTCCAGAATTTCGTAGGTATTCACCTCAGTGGATTTGGCCTCGCCCTTGCCATCGAGACTGTGGTTCACCTCGCGATCGATGTAGGTATAGTCGCGCCGCCGGCGTTGGTTTTCGAAGTGCTTATCCGCCACTACGCGAAGTAACTGCCGCATCTGTTCCTGCGACAGCTTGCCGTCGGCCCCCGTCGTCAAATCCGGGACAGAGGTTTCAGAAGGAGTCGTAACCGAGGAAGCCTTGTCCGGCGAAGCCGGCTCGGGCGCCCGCTCTTGCCCGAGCAAAGTCAGAGGGACCAGCAGGAAGAGTGCGACGCCGAGCCCGCGGACCTTCATGACGTAATTTTACTTCGTCCGCGGGGAAATGGTGTCAGGTGTTAGGTCTTAGGTCGTAGGTTTCGAGTCGCAGGCAGTCAAGGCTTGGCGTCGGTATTGCACTCTTCAAACTCGAGACCTCAGACCCCAACACCCAACACCTAAGACCCGAGCCCGTGATCCAGCGACTGCTGCACTGCCAGTTGCCGGCAGGTGCGCCCGATGATGTCCTGCGCCGAAGTGGTGTCCACGAACTGGAAGCCGTAGCGGAACGCGCTTCTTTGGCGAACCATCGCCAGCACGTCCACGTCGCCGAAGGGCAGCGTGAGCTCCAGGCGAACGATTTCGCCCACCGGAATTTCGATACGCAGCATGGCGGAGATCCCTGATTCGCTGAGGTCGACAGTGTCGCCCCGAACCACTGGAGAGTCGCGGGGATAGACGCGGATGGCTACTTCGATCTTGAACCGGCGGTGACGGCGAGCGTCCATTTCGCGAGCGACTGGTTCGGGCGCGTCCATTTTACCCGCATCGAGTCTGCCCGAATTTATTTTGCCCGCATCTGTCTTGCCTGCATCTATTCTGAGAGTCGGGCGCGTTCCGAGTTGACCATGCTGTTCCACGTCGAGGCTCCCTGGACCAGAACCGTGCTGGGTCCAGCCGCGTAGACGGGCGAACGCAACTGACGATCCCAGACCTACGATCAGAGTTGCGTCCCACCGCAAGGGCAAGCAGCAGCAAAGGTCCCTGATTAGGCATCGGCTGAATGCCGAAGGGACTTTAGCCTGCTGGGCCCTCAGTCCCGGACCTTGTGAGCTTTCCCCAGACACTCCGCCTGGAACAGCCGCTCGTCCACCCGGTGGAGCTTCTTCTCCTGCGCCTTGGTGAGCAGCGAATAATGTTTAACGTCGAACAGGTGGTAGACAATAAACCAAACCGGCTTCTCGGTGGTCATCCAGTTCTGCCGGTCGAAGCGCTTCAGGTTCACCGGACCCGAGTAGCGGCGAAGCGTGCGCTCGCGCCGCAGGTTGAAGTAAGCGTTGAAGTAGCTCAGCGCAAGTTCGCGCAGCGTGCGATAAACCGGTTCCCTCCAGCGGCATCCGGTGTAATTCGATTTGGCCACCGCGCCCCAGCAGCCGTCTTCCCGGTAAATAGCGATTACGTGGTCGGTGTCGTGCTCGGCTTCGAAGTCGAGCAGCAGCGGTGGATACCCGTTGGCCCGCAGCGCCGCCGCGGCGAAGATCGCGCCCTCCAGACAATGTGACGATTCTTCCGCCAGCACCTTCCGCGGCGACCACGCCGTGTCTTCCAGGTGATAAGGCATGTTGTCGATAAACTTCTGAATGCCGTAGGGATTCTTCATGCTGCGCAGCTTGCGCAGCTCTTTTTGAGTAAACCCGGGAGTGAAGTCAGACGCAGCGGATCTGGATGCAGTCATGAGTTTGGGAGGTATTGAGGAAGAGAGACTTGCCTTGTCAGCGTTCTTCCTTGTCGCAGCAGTGTAACGTAACTCTGCTTCACTAAGCGCGGGCTGCAATGCCAAGCAATGCCGGGCGCAATCGTGGAAGAGCGGCGCTTCGAGCGCCGCGTAAAGCACGCGGAACCAGCACGGGCTTCAGCCCCGTGATCTTCTTCGTATTCTTCTTCGTCTTCCCCCAGCGTTCAGGGAATGCCCCGTGCCGTCGTTTCTAAGCTGGCAGTCGATGCCGAAAGGCGCGTCGGACCGTCTCTGCATAGGCCAGATCGGGCTCCACAGCCGGGAAGTTAAACCGCTTTAACTTCGAGATATAAAGGCCTTGTTATCAGCATGATACAGGCATGATATTGCACAGTACTTAAAGTCCGCAACCGCTCTCCATTCATTGGCTTGCGGGTGACTGCACCAATCATGTTGCATCGGTCACGTCGCCGTGAACAGCGTTGCCAGCTCGCTGGGATGATCCACCAGAACGTCGGGCGGCTCATTCCCGAGCGTATGTGGCGCAAAGCCGTAGGTGACGCCGACGGTGACCATGCCCGCATTGCGTCCGGTGGTGACGTCGACATGGGAATCGCCAATCATGGCGGCGTGTTGCGGTTCCACGCCATATTCTTCGAGAAGTTTGCGGGCGCCCTCGGGATCGGGCTTCTTGCTGGGGAAACTGTTGCCGCCATAAATCTGCGAGAAAAATTTCCCTAGCCCGAGCGCCTCCACGATCGCCCGCGAAGGATGCACCGGCTTGTTGCTTAGTATGGCGAGCGTGCGAGGCGTCCCGTTGGCGGATTGTTGAATCGCCGCCAGCGCCTCGGGAATTCCCGCGTAGACCGTGGTGTGATCCAGTTTGTGCTCGCGGTAGTAGGAAAGAAAGAACTCCAGCCCCTTGCGGATCAATGCCTCGTCCACGGCCTCGCCGCCGAGCGCGCGCTGAATCAGGATGGGCGCGCCGTCGCCCACGTAGCTGGCGATGATGTCGTCCGGCAACTCCGGCCGGCCGATATGCCGCAGCGCCGCATTGACCGAATGCACCAAGTCGAGGCGCGAGTCGATCAGCGTGCCGTCGAGGTCGAAGATCACTAGTTTGATGGAATGCGGGTTAAATGCGCGGCGGGTGAGGATCATGCACTTCCAGCATAAAGTACTCAGCCGTCAGCTGTCTGCATTCGGCGCATCCGATGACGGTTGGTTTATGTGGGGACAGCAGCCTTCCGCTAGCTTGCCCTGAGCGAAGCCAAAGGGTCGAGCGGAGTTCGACGGTTTACGCCGGAGCGCCGCTACAGACTGAAGTTCACGATTGTCATGGACTCGACCTGGACCGGGATCCCACCGCATTTATACGGTTCGTACCGCCACTTCCGTATTGCCTCGACCGCGGCGTCGTCCAGAAGCTTCGATGAGCCTCGGACGATTTCCATATCCTTGGGCATGCCGTCGATGTCAATGACCAGATAGATTTCCACGGATCCGGTTTGACGGCCAGCCCTGGCTGCCCAAGGGTAGACGGGATTCGTGCGCTCGATCAGCCTGCCTGGCGTGACTCTGCCGTTGCAATTGTTGAACTGGCGGGAATCCGCGGGGCGGTCGAGCAGTCCCGCAGTCGCGGTGGCCTGCGGAACCAGCGAACTGAGCTCTGCCTCTGCGGCAAGTTCCGCACCGCGGAATTGCTGCACTTTTCTGGCGATGACTGCGCCTTCTCGATTCTCGAACTCAGAAAACTCGGTGCGCCGATCGCCGTCTTTGATGCGGACCAGAGCACCGCTACCTTCGTCGAAGCAGAGCGACTTCTTGCCCATTGAAGCCAGCACATCAGGCCTTTCGATCTCGATGCATTGCAATCGCGCCCCGCCATGAACGTCCTCGCGTATTTTGGAAATCTTTTCGGTCGTCTCGACGAGTCGCACTTCAGCCACAAACTCGAGAGCGGCTAGCAACTGCTCAACGCCCGGCGGCTCAAACAGATGCGGTTTGCGCGCGATCCAAGTCGAAGGGCCATCCGAGACCTCGGTCTCGGAGAATCCTGGCATCGATACTTCTCTGCGCCACTGATGACGCGATAACCAGGCTTCCGAGAGAGTCCCCTCAACGGGTCCAGCGGCGGCTCCATGAAAGGTCAGTTTGTACTGAATACGGTAGGGGCCTTTCGCGGCGGCGACTGGGCCGCTCTTCTCGGTAGCCCGCCGAAAGATCCCTTCCGCCGTCTCCTCTTTAGAGTCCGCCATCGCCGCTTCAGCCAGCAGGACTATCAAGAGGGCAAGACTGAGACTGATCCTCATGGCCGACAATATTATCCGCACGGTTGGATCGGAAACAAGCGATATAGATCAGAGGCCTTGGGGTTGGGTAATTTCTCCGAGGGTTTAGGATCACGTCCTTCCAGAGCATGCGGTCACGCGCGATACACTCACTGCTGCCTTGCAGATTGACATAATCCATATTTCTAGTAATATAGAAACATGGTCGCGGCCACAAAATCCCCTTCCTCAAGTAAAGCCAGCGAGCGTGTGGCCAAGTTCGCCGACATGTTTTCCGCCATGGGGACCGAGCCCCGCTTGCGCATTATGCAGTTGCTGCTGACCGCGCATCCTGAGGGGCTGGTGGTGAACGAGATTCAGGGCGAACTCGAAATCCCTAACTCGACGCTTTCGCATCATCTGGACAAACTTCGCAACGAGGGTCTGGTCGAAGTGCAGCGCGAGGGAACTTTTCTGCGCTACACGGCGAACACCGTGGCCCTGCAGGAATTGCTGGGGTTTCTCTACGCCGAGTGCTGCACGCGCAATCACGCACTCAAGCCGCAGGACATTATTCAAATTTGTAGATAGGAGACTCGATTATGAGCGCACGAGCGGAAATCCCTCAGGGGCTGAAGCCCTCGTCTTTGGCTGGCGCTAACGGCACGGCTGAAGCCGTGCCCTTCCCGAAACCTGCGGCTGACGCCGCGATTTTCCAGAAACCTGGTGGTGAAGCCGCGCCCTTCTCGAAACCTGCGGGTGAACGCGCGCTTTTCCCGAACTGCTCCGACAAAGCTGCAGATGCCGATCAGGCCGCTGACATCAAGGAAGTCGTCAAACAGAAATACGGTGAAGCGGCGCTGCGCGTGAAGGCGGGAGGCAGTTCCTGCTGCGGCGCGACGGCCAGCACGGGTTGCTGCGACCCCATCACCACCAATCTCTACGACGCGGTGCAGGCCGGACAGATTCCAGAAGAGGCGCTGCTGGCCTCGCTCGGCTGCGGCAATCCGACCGCGCTGACGCAACTGAACCCCGGCGAGACCGTTCTCGATCTCGGATCCGGCGGAGGCATTGACGTGTTGCTGTCCGCGCGTCGTGTCGGCCCTACGGGGAAAGCCTACGGTCTCGACATGACCGACGAAATGCTGGCGCTGGCCAACGAAAACCAGCGCCGCGCGGGCATTGCGAACGTTGAGTTTCTGAAGGGCGAAATCGAAAACATCCCGCTGCCCGACAATTCCGTTGACGTCATCATTTCCAACTGCGTGATCAATCTTTCGGCCGACAAAGATAAAGTGCTGCGCGAAGCCTTCCGCGTGCTCAAGCCGGGCGGCCGCTTCGCCGTGTCTGACGTGGTGACGCGCGGCGAGATTCTGCCGGAGATTCGTCAGAGTGTGCTGGCGTGGGTGGGCTGCCTCGCCGGAGCGCTCGAAGAAAACGACTATCGCGGCAAGCTGGCCGCAGCCGGCTTCGAGAAGATTGAAGTCGAGCCCACGCGCATCTATCGCGCCGAAGATGCTCGCGAATTTCTCTCGGGGCAGGGAATCGACGTGGACGCGATCGCGCCGCTGGTCGACGGGAAATTTCTCAGCGCGTTCCTGCGGGCCGTGAAACCAAGCAGCACAAGGCAGCCGTGCTGTGGTCCGACGTGTTGCAACCAGGATGCTTCGACTTACGCTGGTTTGAAATCGTAGCGCCGGCATTCTGCCGGCTGTCGCGTGGGCGTCTCGCCCACGCTGCGGCGGGCGAGACGCCCGCCGCGACAGCCGCCGGGACGGCGGCGCTACTAAAGCCCGAGAAATGAATCGACATGCCAATACACTACAACGTCTTATTTCTGTGCACCGGGAACTCGGCGCGCTCGATCATGGCTGAGGCCATCATGAATCAGAAGGGCCAGCCCAACTTCTCGGCCTACAGCGCGGGCAGCCATCCCACGGGAGCAGTTCGTCCTGAGGCGCTGCGGCAACTGGAAGCCGCGCATCTTCCGATCGCGGGGCTGCGCAGCAAGAGCTGGGACGAATTCGCCAGGCCCGACGCTCCCCAACTGGATTTTGTTTTCACCGTCTGCGACAACGCCGCGAACGAAGTTTGCCCCATTTGGCCGGGACAGCCGATGACGGCGCACTGGGGCATCCCCGATCCGGCGGCTGTCCAGGGAACGCTGGAGCAGCTAGGGAAGGCCTTTCGCGAAGCTTTTTTTCTGCTCGATCGCAGGATCAACTTGTTCCTAAGCCTCCCGCTCGCGACCCTCGATCGCTTCTCGCTCAAGAAAGAGATCGACAACATCGGGCGGCAATGAGATTGAGCCAATGAAATTTACTCTGCGATCTCGCGCGGTCGTCGAATTTGTCGGCACGGCCTTTCTGCTGATGGCCGTCGTCGGCTCGGGCATCATGGCCGAACGGCTGTGCGCGGGCAATGTCGGCCTGGCGCTGCTCGCCAATTCGGTCGCCACCGGAGCCGCGCTGGTGGCGTTGATCCTCGCGCTGGCCCCAATCTCCGGCGCCCACTTTAATCCGGTGGTCACGCTCGCCGACGCCGTGCAAGGCGGCATCGCATGGCGGGAAGTTCCGGTGTATGTCGCCGCTCAAATCGCCGGAGCGTTCGCCGGCGTGGCCGCAGCGCATGGAATGTTTGACCTGCCGTTATTTTTTGCCTCCCATCACGCACGAAGTGGGCGCTCTCTTCTGTTCAGCGAATTCATCGCCACCTTTGGGTTGCTCGCAGTGATCTGGGGATGCGCCCGCGTCCGTTCGTCCGCGATTTCATTTGCCGTGGGCGCGTACATCACTGCGGCGTACTGGTTCACAGCTTCGACGTCGTTTGCCAATCCAGCAGTGACAGTGGCGCGCGCGGCCAGCGATACCTTCGCTGGCATTCGTCCGGTGGACGCTCCCGGTTTCATCCTCGCGCAGATCGCCGGGGCGGTTGTGGCCGTACTCTGTTTTCGCTGGCTGGCTCGCGGTCCGCTGGCTCCAGAGGAGAAGGCAAAAGCATGAGAAAGGAGCGCGCCCTGATTCTGTGCACTGGCAACTCTGCCCCCAGCCCTCCTCGCCGGTGGGGAGGACTTCTGGATATCGAAGGTCACGAAGTGGCGGCCAGCAGGGTGGACGAGATTGCGTTACGCAGTTGTTCGACGTCGCCGAATTCGACTGTGGTGACGTTTGGTAAACCAGAGACGCCGCAGTTGGGAGTGCAGACGACCGGGATTCCAGCAGCAATGGCGCGCAGCAAAGGCCGCGGATTGTCTTCCAGCAGCGCAGGTTGCACGACGACCGCGGCATCATTTATCCAGTCCGAGGCGCAGGGCTCGACGTGCATGCCATTCCAAAAAGTTTTTTCTTCCAGATTTCCTGCCAACACCATGAGCTCGCAATTCATATCGGCGAGCGCCGCTCGCAAGGCGAAGGCGCCTTTTCGCGCCACGGTCGGGCCGGGATAAATTACGCTGCGTCCGAGCCGGGCCTGAGAAAGCTTCGGCAAATTCCATGGGAGTTGCACCAACCGATCACCGAACAACGCGGCCAGCGAGGTGTGGGGCGCAATGACTCGATGAGCGTTAGCCAGAGCCTCCTGTTCCGCCTTCACCATCCAATCCGGCGCGCGGTACTCGCGCAATGTAGAGAACCGCGGGTGCACCTTGCCAGTCTCGTCGAGTAGTTGATGGAGGCGCGCCAGTGGCAGGCGCGTCATGAGAACGTCGAAGGTGCGTCCCCCCAGCGCGCCGCTGAGCCAGAGGAAGGGCAACAGAGACTGCGCGACGACAATATGTTCGGCGTCGAATGGCAGGATGCATGCCATGGCGTCGGCGATCTGCTGCGAGCCCAACAGTTGCGCCTGCACGCGGGCCGGCACGGATCGCGCTCGGCGCATGCTGGCGGCACGAAGAAGCGCCGGCATCGTGGTTGATCGCAGGTTGCGAATTCTCGGTCGCAGTCTTCGAACTTCTGCATAGCGTCCGAACCGGATCGGTGCCGCGGCAAAGTCGTCGCGCGCTGCCGATTTCTCAACGTAGTCGAGGAACTCTGGCCAGCATTCGTCAAGCAAGAAGGCCGCTCTTCTGCAGGTCGGCTGACTCGGCTCGACATGGCGGAAGCACGCACTGACAGCGCAATCGGTACAGGTGTGCGCAATCGGATTCAAGACTCTGGGAAGGGGCTCCGCAGTTCCGTCGATGGTTTGCGGTTTCACACGATCCGCAGCCCAAAAGCGCACGGCCAACTCTTCCGCGCTGCGTTCGATCTCGATGCGCGTGCGCTGCCGCGGACGGAAGCGGAGATCGACATAATTCCACGCTACCGTAGCGTCGCGTCCATACGCTGCGGCCGACCCGGGCACGACCCGCGAGTGCGCGTGGCGTTCGACGATGTCACATCCGCTGCTCAGCGCTGCGTCATAAAGCGCGTTGGAGAGCTGACAGATTCCTCCGCCAATCGCAGGAACCAGACAGCCTTCGCGCAATTCGCGGCCGGCAACGTAGCCGCCTCCGCGCGTGGCTCGGCCCAATTGACGCCAGAAGCTGAACGTCTGGCCGGCGGGAATGACGATGCCGTTCAAGGCGCGCGCGGCGACCCGCAGATTCTGAACTTTGCCCAGCTGCAGCGAATGCTCGACCAGGCTTTCAGTCGTCCACAGCGGAGCGCGGACCTCGGCAACCTGAACCGGCAGTCGATCTGGTTCTGTCGAGTGCCGAGCCACGGGCGCGAGCAGGTTCCGAATTCCGCGCTGGCACTGCAATAGCCACGCCTTTGAGGCAAATAGAATTGCTCCGATCCGCGTAGGGAGACCTTCCGGCGCGGCGGGCATCTGGGCTGGTGCAGGAGTAGTCATCGCGTCGGCGGATGGTTAAAGCTTAACGGGAACTGACTCAGCACAACGATTACCAAAGTGTGGCACTCATCAAACGGAATCGCCTTACTTGGTCCGGTAGTCCGACCCCTTCCAGAGAAAATCAAAATTTCCCTGCTTTTCCAACCCCTGGTTACCATTTACAATCCAACAGGTTCCGACCAGCTTGTGGAAACTTACCGGGGCTGGCTGGAATCTAACGAAGCAAGGGGACCCAGGAACCGGATGGCTACGACAAAGACCGACCCCAAGCTGCCCCTCACTGCCAACGGCAAGAAGGCCAAGCTTTATGAGGGACTTACGCGGGAACAGCTCATCCAGGCCTACCGCGTTATCTATACTTCCCGCCGGATTGACGACCGCGAAATCCTGCTCAAACGTCAGCAGAAAATTTATTTTCAGATGTCTGGGGCGGGGCATGAAGGCATTGGCGTAGCGGCCGGACTGGCTCTGAAAGCGGGCTACGACTGGTTCTACCCTTATTATCGCGATCGCGCACTGTGCCTGGCGCTCGGGGTTCAGCCGTATGACATGTTCCTGCAGGGCGTGGGGGCGGCGGACGATCCCAGTTCGGGCGGGCGTCAGATGCCGTCGCACTGGAGCTATCCGGCGCTAAATATTGTGACGCAGTCGTCGCCGACGGGTTCCCAGATTCTGCAGGCCGTGGGTTGTGCTGAGGGCGGACGCTATCTAGCGCGCCATCCCAAGGCCGCCGAAATTCCCGCCGGTGCTGCCGACTACCGCCAGTTCAAGAACGTCAGTTTCCAGGGCGACGAAGTTACTTATGTTTCGCTCGGCGACGGCACCTCGAGCGAAGGCGAGTTCTGGGAGGCGATGAACGCCGCTGCACTGGGCAAGCTGCCGGTGATTTTCTGCGTGGAAGATAACGGCTATGCCATCTCAGTTCCCGTTGAGGTGCAGACCGCGGGTGGAAGTATTTCGCGGCTGGTCTCGGGATTTCCTAATTTTCATTTCGAAGAAGTTGACGGGACCGACCCCGTGGCCAGCTACGCTGCGTTCAGTCGAGCGACGCGATATTGCCGTGAGGGACATGGGCCGGCGTTCGTCCACGCGCATGTGATTCGTCCGTATTCGCACTCGCTGTCGGACGACGAACGGCTTTATCGTCCTGACGCCGAACGCGAGCGCGATGCGCAGCGGGACCCGGTGACACGCACGCAGATGTTCCTGTTGCGCGAAGGCATTCTTGACGAGAAGGGAATCAACCAGCTGGAGAAGGAAGTCGAGGCCGAGCTGCAGATTGCGGTTGACCGCGCGCTTGAGGCGCTACCGCCTGCGCCCGAGAGCATTTTGAAGTTTGTATATTCGCCCGATGTCGATCCCGCGTCGTCGGCATTCGACACGCAGCCGATGGTGCCGGACGTTCCTGCCGATGGCAAGAAGCCTGCGGCGAAAACCATGGCCGACCTGATCACGGCAACGCTGCGCGATGAGATGAAGCGCGACGAGCGCATCGTGATTTTTGGCGAAGACGTTGCCGACTGCAGCCGCGAAGAATATTTGAAACGCAAGCTGGTCAAAGGCAAGGGCGGAGTCTTCAAACTCACGTTCGGATTACAGAACGAATTCGGCCCGGACCGCGTCTTCAACGCTCCGCTGGCCGAGGCCGCCATCGTGGGACGCGCGACTGGCATGGCCACGCGCGGGCTGAAGCCGGTGGTCGAAATTCAGTTCTTCGACTACATCTGGCCGGCGATGATGCAGATTCGCGACGAACTCAGCGTGATCCGCTGGCGCTCGAACAACGGATTTTCGTGCCCGGTGGTGATTCGCGTCGCCATCGGCGGATATCTGACCGGCGGCGCGATCTACCACTCGCAGTGCGGCGAGAGCGTGTTCACCCACATTCCCGGCCTGCGCGTCGTTTTCCCGTCGAACTCGCAGGATGCCGCTGGCCTGTTGCGCACTGCGATCCGCTGCGACGATCCGGTGCTGTTCCTTGAACACAAGCGGCTTTATCGCGAGTCGTTTGGTCGCGCCGCTTATCCCGGGCCGGATTACATGATTCCGTTCGGCAAGGCGAAGATCGTGCATCCCGGGACCGACCTCACCGTGATCACCTACGGCGCAGTCGTGCCGCGCGCGCTGCAGGCCGCGCAGAAGCTCGAGCGCGAACAGGGCGTGAAAGTTGAACTGATTGACCTCCGCTGCCTGAATCCGTTTGACTGGGACACCATCGCCGCGTCGGTCTCGAAAACCAATCGCGCGCTCGTGGCCTACGAAGACACTTTGAGCTGGGGCTATGGCGCCGAAATCGCCGCCCGCATCGCCGACCAGCTCTTCGACAAACTCGACGCGCCCGTCCGCCGCGTAGCCGCGAAAGACGTGTTCGTCGCCTACCAGCCCATCCTGGAAGACGCGATCCTCCCCCAACCCAACGATTTGTTTCTCGCGATGAAGGAATTGTCGGAGTACTGAAGAGCAGGGGTCAGGGGATAGTGGTCAGGGGCCAGGAACAACTCTTCGCCACGGATTTACACGGATCATCACGGATAGGTCAAGAATGATCTGGGTTATCCGTGTTGATCCGCGCAAATCCGTGGCGGATTGTTTTATTCTCCGAACAGCATGCTGTAGATTCCGCCGCCGAGCGCGCCGCCGATCAGCGGGGCTACCCAGAACATCCACAGCTGCTGCAGCGCCCAGCCGCCGGCGAAGATGGCCGGGCCGGTGCTGCGCGCGGGGTTTACCGAAGTGTTCGTCACCGGGATGCTGACCAGGTGAATCAGAGTCAGGCAGAGGCCGATGGCGATGGGGGCGAATCCTTTGGGTGCGCGGTTGTCGGTGGCGCCCATGATCACGATCAGGAAGAACGCGGTCAGCACAATTTCCGCGACCAGGCCCGCCAGCAGGGAATAGCCTTGCGGGGAATGATCGCCGTATCCGTTCAGGGCGAAACCGGCATGCACGTCGAAGCCGGCCTGCCCACTGGCAATGATGTAGAGCACACCCGCGGCCGCAATCGCGCCCACGACTTGCGCGACTATGTAGGGCAGCAGATCGGAAGCCGGGAAGCGCTTGCCCACCACCAATCCCACACTCACTGCTGGGTTTAAATGGCACCCGGAGATGTGTCCGATGGCGAACGCCATGGTGAGAACGGTAAGGCCGAAAGCGAGGGCGACGCCGGCATATCCGATGCCGACACTGGGAACGCCGGCGGCCAACACGGCTGCGCCGCATCCGCCAAACACCAGCCAGAAAGTTCCAAAAAATTCCGCTGCTGCACGTTTACCGATGGGCATGGCGATCTCCTTGCGATCAGCGATGGAAAGCTAATGTTTTGAGGCCCGGTTTCTGCGCGGCCAGAAGATTAGCACAAGAAAATCAGAATCAGAAGGATGAAACTCGCCTCGCGCGGGGCGGGAGAGCGTGCTTTATTGATCCTTCAACATCGATTCGGTGTGTAGAATTTGAGGAAACAAACCATGACTGACCCGCGCCCGCCATTGCCCGCGAAACAGACTCTGCTGCTGATCGTCGTGCCCATGCTGGCGACTGTGTTCAGCCTGCGCCTCTATCTGCATCTGGTGCACGTGCGGCATATTTATCCCGGCGGATACCTCCTCCACCATCTTTTTATCGGCGTGCTGCTTCTGATTCCTGCCGCGTTCCTGCTGGCCTTTGGCACGCGACATCGGGTGCTGGCGCGGCTGGCGCTGGGCGTGGGCGCGGGACTGATTCTCGATGAAATAGTCTATCTCGTCGCCACCGATGGTTCCGACGCCGGCTACGTGTCCCGCACGTCGCTGATTGGGTCGATGGTTCTGATCTCATTGGCAGGCGTCTTTCTGCTGATTCTGTATCTCCGTCATCGCAACGAAGGGTAGCTGCGAAGCGGCTCGCCCCAGGTTACGAACGCTTTTACCGCAAACCGATCTCGATTGTCCGTTCTGGGAGACAATGCTAGGCTTCGAAGTAGTGAGTTCCGCGCTCGCCAATCCGTTGAAATCAAGCCCGTCCATAACCGGACGCCTGGCGCAGTGGCTGCAGTCGGCCGCGGCCGAAGTCTGGGTCAAATTTCTGCTTGCCCTGGTGGGCCTGGGACTGGCATTCGCTACCGCGCTGTTCTCGACCGTGTCGCGCGATGCCGGCAACCTCTGGGCCACGGTGATTCTGGCCTCGACATCTCTAGTGCTTGCCACCCTGGTCGGCCTGGTCACCGTGCCTTATCTAGCGCGTCGCGTGGCCGTTGAGCGCTTGCGCGAGTCCTTCGATTTCGATGTAACCCGCGCCGGCATCGTTTACGTGATCGTCACTTTGGTGATTGGCATTGCCGCGCTGAACACCGGCAACAATCTTCTTTACATTGTGGTCGCAGCCATGCTGGCGGCGATCCTGGTCTCCGGCATCGTTTCTGCCTGGGTGCTGCGTTATCTCGAACTCGACGTCCGGCTGCCCGAGCATGTTTTTGCCGGACGCCCCGTCGCCGGGCGAATTGTATTGCACAACGCGCGGCGATTTCTGCCGTCGTTTTCCATCCGCGTGGTTTCCACGCGCAAGAAGCGAAAAAAGCCGTCCAAGCAATGGCAGTGGGAAGCCACCACGTTCGCTTTTCCCTTCAACCGGCCGTCGGAGCGGCAGTGGCTGCGACTGCCTGATCGCCGTCTGCGCCGGGTGACCGTGGTTCCGCCACCGCCGGGGATTTTTCAGGGGATGGCTTACTTCCCGTTTCTTCCGCCGCAGGCGGAAGTTTCCGCCGACCTGGAATTACGCTTCGACCAGCGCGGCCGTTATCGCGAGGACAGCTTCGGTCTGGCCACGCGTTTCCCCTTCGCGTTCCTCACCAAGACGCGGCACGTATCGTTGCCGCGCGAGGTGCTGGTTTATCCCCGCATCGAGCCCACTCAGGAGGTTTTCGAAATTCTTCCCTTGGTGCGCGGCGAGTGGGAGAGCTTTATGCGCGGCCGCGGCTCCGATCTATATCTGATTCGCGAATACATGCCCGAGGACTCGGCCCGTCACGTCGACTGGAAGGCGACCGCAAAGTCGGGTTCGCTGAAAGTCCGTGAGTTTGCCCGCGAGGACGAGCGCAGGCTGTGCATCGCTTTCGACAATCCCGAGCCCGGATTGATTTCTGAACGCGCCTACGAAAAGGCCGTCGATCTTACCGCCTCATTGGCCTGGCATTTTTCCACGCAGGAAGCGGAAGTGTCGTTCGTCGTCCCCGGACGTCCCCGCACCCGCGACTTGCACGAATTTCTGGCGTGGCTGGCGGTGATTGAGCCGGGCATGGTTCTGGAGGGCACGAGCAAGCTCGGAACGATCGCCGCCGAACCGAGGGACTCGGAAGTGAACCGGGCAGGGAACCAATATCGAGATCCTTTGCGGGAAATGAATCTGGGCGATTCGGATGACTACAACATCGTGATCACGGCCCGCCCGCGCGGCACCTTGCCGACGGCCGTGTGGAACTCGTCGTATTTTGTATTCGCCGCCGCCGACGAGGCATCGCAAACGGCCAATACCCGGTAAACGCCTCCGCCGCTTCTGAAGAACTCGCCCGATTCGGGCTGTATTTCTCTTCGCCCTACGTTTTTTGCTTTCTTTCCATCTCTCTTTGGGCATATACTCGCGCCCCGATAGATCCTTTTGGACAGCTCGGAGCCCTGCATTCCCGGGAGGTGTCAAATGCGAATCTGCGACCTGATTAAGGATCAGGACACATACCAGGCCGAACTCGGCCACACCGTGCTCGAAACCGTGCGAGTGATGGTCGAGCGCAACATCGGCGCCGTACCCGTCCTGCACAACGGCAAACTGGTCGGAATCTTTTCCGAGCGCGATCTCATGCGGCGCGTCGTGGCGGAAAGCCGCGATCCCCGCAGTACGTGTATGGCTGAGGTCATGACCGACGATCCTCTCACCATCAACATGAACGAGGACCTGGCTAACTGCATGGCCCTGATGCGACGCCATGGGTTCCGCCACCTGCCGGTTTGTCACGACGGACAGCTGATTGGCATGGTCTCTCTGCGCGACATCCTGCTGCACGATCTGGACGAGAAAGATGACGAGGTCCGCATGATGCGCGCCTACATCCACTCCATGCCCGACGCGTAAAGGCTTGCTTTTGGGTGGCGCAACGCTTTGATGCGCTGCTAGTCCCCGGTTCTGAGCACAGGGCACACCGCGGCGACTGAAGCCGGTCTTCGTTTGGAACGACTTACGGCGCGGCTAGAAGGCCGCGCCCTTTCAAAACCAGAGCCAAAGTCGCGTTTTTCAGCAAACTGTTTAGCCCTTATGTCCGCCAGCAGCGTTGGTCTGCCGGTAAAAGGTTTCCTCCCCACCCCCCACCCTGTAGCACGAAGGTAACCTTGCGCCGACGTGACCCTCGGCGGTAACGTTACTTGCGATTACCGCAGTCCATTGAACAGCGGGTTGGGAAGCGATAACGTTGTGTACCAACCTTAATCAGGTTGCCTTGTCGGCGAAGCGAGAAAGATGAACGAGAAGATTCGACTTCTTTATTACACGCTTTGGTTCGCCCATCCCGTTCTGCAGATCGGGATCGCGGCGATCATGCTGCGCCGTGGGCTGTACCGCAAGTTCAAGTTCTTCTTCGGCTACATCCTCACCCAGCTCGTGACTTTTGCGGTGGTATTCCTTGCCTTCAAGCACAGTTCTTCGTTCTTGTACTACCTGTACTGGGGCTGCGTTGCATTGAGCGTGGGTTTCGGTTTCGCGGTGATTCACGAAGTTTTCGTGGATGTTTTTCAGGCCTTTCACACCCTGCGCGATCTGGGAACGGTACTGTTCAAGTGGGCCGGCCTGGTCATGTTGCTGGTTGCCGGAGTGGTCTCGGTCTCCACCAACTCCCCGGAGTGGTCGCCCATGGTTCAGTCCATCACCACCGCGCTAAGATGCGTTCGCATCATCCAGGTTGGGATGGTTCTGTTTCTGCTCTTCTTCGCGCACTATGTGGGAATCAGCCGGCGGCAACACAGCTTTGGCATCTCCCTGGGCTTTGGCTCCTATGCCCTGATCGAACTGGTTCTGATCTCCTCGGCGGTCGGAAATCATCTGGGTGGCGCCTGGATGAGCATCGTCAACATGGTCGCCTTCAATTGCAGTCTGCTGGTGTGGCTTGGGTATGTCGCGATGACCAGTCCGGCCCGCGATGTCTCCCGCTCACTTCTGCAGCCCCAGCGCTGGGAGCAGAGCCTGTCCGATATCCAGCACCCGCTTCCCGCAGATTCGCTGATCCCGATGTTTGAAGGGATGGTGGACCGTGCGCTTTCGCGCGTACCGCAGGATGCAGCTTCGGCGGAGACGACGGGCCGCGCCCTGGGAGCGGCTGCGGCCGCTGGCAGCTTCCACGGCATCCCGGCAAACTCCAAGCCGTAGCCTCGGTTCGTCTCCGGTCTTCGCTATCCCTCCGCTGCGTCTCGGTCAATTCTGGCTCGTGCTCTTCCGAAAATGTAACCATTTGCGCAAGAGAATGCTCCTTCGCTTTGACCTGTCTAAGGTCGAAAGAAAAACTTCAGCGATTGGGATGTAATTAGATGACGCAGAACAACTTCATAGTCAATTCGATTGAAGGCGAGGAGTCCGGCAGGACACTAGTGCAACAGGCATGATGAAAATTATTGCACACATAGGTTGACACGTGTCCTATAATGCGGCTCCGCGAAAAAGCCATCCTGAAACTGGGAGCTTCACGCGGATATAGGAGACGAACCCATGAAACGCTCATTCAGGATTTCGATCCTGATGGTAGTACTAGTGGGCACATTCTTTGCAGCTGCCGTCCAACAGGTTCCCGCCCTGGACGGTGGACCACTGATTCTGTGCCCACCCGGAAGCAAAGGCTGTCAATCAACCCTGCCACCGCAGTAGAACGGCTAGCAGGCGGTGACCGCAAGGTCACCAAAGTAACCTGTTGTAAGTGCAATTTGGGCCGAAAACTGGGGCTCGCTAGCTTTCATCTTTGGGCTGTCGGGAGTCATACATAACCCCGCCAGCCCCGCTTTTTTTTCCCCCCGGCCGGCGAACCCCCTTCGTGAAATCAGCCCAGCACCGTTCGCAACTCCGTCGCATCGAAAATAGGCGGCCGGCAGGTTGATCCTGAACACAACACCGCAAACGATTTTCCCCCGCTCAATCCTGGAAGATGTGGAATCGTCGCCGCCAACTGCGGTGGAAGATTCTGCGCGACCGCCTGATTGCTGGTCAACCGCAGCGTGGATTTATTGAACGCAAAAGGCGCAACCGCGGCCGCGAGTAGTCTCTCCGCCGCGTCGTCATCGCCGTCGGCGGCAATCACCACAACCTGCACCGGACTCTCCAGCAGGTGCACCACCGCGATCCCATAAGTCGATGCGAAAATTCCAAACTGCTCCACGATGCCCGCAAAAGTTTCCAGCGTCAGATCTGCCTTGTCGCGATAACCTGCATCCCCGGTGTAGTGATGCATGCGAAGCAGCGCAATCGCCGCCATCGGATTTCCCGCCGGGGTAGGCGAATCCTGCAGAGGCTTGCGCCGGGTCGCCAGCACGCCCAGACTCTGGCCCTCGGCCCCCGGCTCGCTGTCAAAGAACCCTCCCGAAGTGGCGTCGTAAAAGCGCGCAATCATCGCGTCGGTAATGGCGCGCGCAAACTTGAAGTAGCTGAGATCGGTGGTTGCCTCGTAAGCATCCAGGCAAGCCAGCGCGGTAAATGCATAATCATCGAGCAGGCCCACAACCTCGCGGTGCGCGGCCGCCGGATCCGAATAGGAAACCACGTGCAGCAGCAGACCCGGTGTGGATACGGCTTGTGTGGGCGTAGGCGACGTGCCAACTCGTTCTTTATCGGATACGTGCGTCTTCCAACTCTCCGCCAATACCCGATCCAGCGAGCGCAACGCAAACCTGCGTGCGTCGGTGAGCCCCAGCACCTTCGCCGCCTCCAGATAAGCCGAAACGCACAGGCTGTTCCACCCCACATACACCGTCTTATCCACATACGGAGTCGGACGCAGCAGGCGTGCCGCATACATCTTCTTCTTCGCCGTCGCCAGCAATTCCTGTACTCGCTCCGCCGTGAGGTTCAGCCGGCGCGCAATCTCCTCTACCGACGCGCGCACATACAGCACGTTCTTCGCCGAATTGTGATGCATCTCCCCGACTTCGTTGATGTCGTAATGCAGTGCCGCCACCTGCGCTTCTTCTTCCGTCAACACGGCGCGTGCTTCGTCGAGCGTCCAAGTAAAGTAATCGCCGTCGTCGTCCATGTTGATGTCGGCATCTTGCGACCCGTAGAACCCGCCGCGCTCCCGATCGCTGAGCCCCTCGTCCATCCAACGAATAGTGTCCCGGGCGACATCGGCGAAAAATTCCTCGCCCGTCGCCTGATACCCGTGCACGTAATTCTTCAGCAGTTCCGAATTGTCGTAACACATCTTCTCGAAGTGCGGCACCACCCAGCGCTCATCCACAGAATAACGATGAAATCCTCCCGCCAGTTGGTCGTACACGCCGCCGTTGGCCATGTGCTCCAGGGTGGTAAGAATCAGATTTTTCAGGGAGGAGTGAACACCCTCGTTCACGCCGCTGGCTGAAGCTCCGCGCGCGTACCGCTCGATCAGCAAATCCAGTGCCGAGGGATGCGAAAATTTCGGAGCCTGCCCGAACCCACCGTTGTGCGGATCAAACATCCGCATCGCCGCGGCTTGGATCGCCGTAATTATCGAAGCCGAGACTCTCCCATCTTTCCCCGCGAAGGACTCCGACTGCGCAATGGTGCTCTCCACCATCTTGGCCTGGTCAACCACGTCCCCATGCTTCTCCGCGTAGGCATTCGCAATGCTCAGCAGCACGCGGCGAAAACTAGGACGCCCATATCCGTCGGTCGGCGGAAAATATGTTCCGCCGTAAAATGGTTTTCCGTCCGGCGTAAGAAACGCCGTCAGCGGCCATCCCCCCTGTCCGCTGACCGCCTGCACCGCCGCCTGATAGCGGCTGTCAATGTCGGGACGTTCGTCCCGGTCCACCTTCACCGCAATGAAATGCTGGTTCACAATCGCCGCAATCTCCGGATCGTCATACGACTCGCGATCCATAACATGACACCAGTGGCACCACACCGCCCCAATGTCGAGCAGCATCGGCTTGTTGTCGCGCTGGGCGGCGGCGAAGGCTTCCGGTCCCCACTCATGCCACTGGATCGGCTGATGCATGGCAGAGCGCAGGTAGGCGGACGAGGCGCGGGCTAGGGAGTTGAGAGTGGTCGTGGTCATTGAACGAGTCTAAATGTTTTGATGGAAAAAGCGCGATGCTCCCAGGATTCGATGATGCGGGGGATTCTGTCTGAGCGAGTGCGCGAAGCGCATTCCCGCACAGTCGAAGGATCCCTTTCACGTTCCCGTTTTCAGCGAAACCGAAAGGCGTTCTTTCTATGTTGCCAAAAGCATCCCGCTACGCTGACTGGCGCATCTACTATGTACAATAGTCGTCAGTCTCGACCACTCAGAGGAAACCGAGAATGAAAGCGAAAGCGGCCAGAGTTGTCTTTGGCATGGGGATTGTACTGATTTTTCTGCTGAACACTTTTCTCTTGAACCCAGTAGCGCTCTGTGCGCAGGACACAACCGCCAGGCTCTCTGGCACGGTCACCGACCACACCGGCCGCGTCCTGCCCGGCGTGAAGGTGAGCATCAAGAATCTGGCTACCGGGCAGTCTACGGACACCCAGACTAACTCCGACGGAATCTACACCGTCTCCGATCTCGCGTCCGGAGACTACGAGGTTTCCGTGTCGGTGGCCGAGGGTGCGAGCACAATCCAGGTAACCCTGAGCACAGGCGCCAGCCAAAAGATCGATCTGGTTCTAAATGCCCCGCCGCCCTCAACTGAAGCGCCGCCTGCAGAACCGCCGGCGACCTCGCCCCCTGCTGCCACCGAAACTCTTCCGGAAGCCCCGTCCGCGCAAAAGACCGAGCCCTCGCTCGAAGACCTGGGATTCTCCAAGACTGAGACACAGAGCAACGCCGCGGAGCAGGCTCTGCTCGACAAGCGCACCCGCATGCTCAGGATTCACCAGCGCATGGGACTCATTACGACGATACCTCTGGTGGCGACCGTGATTCTCGGGCCCGGTTCAGGCGGCAAGAGCGAAGGGACGGCGATTCGCGACCTGCACGTGGCCCTGGGCTCCCTGACTGGCGACCTGTATGGCATCACCGCCTGGTACGCCATCCGCGCGCCGAGAATCGCAGGCACCGAAAAGCGCGGCCCGATTCGTTTTCATGAAGCCATGGCCTGGATTCATGGGCCGGGAATGATACTGACGCCGATTCTGGGCGCGCTGGCGTTTCAGCAGAAGAACAACGGAGAAAAAGTTCACGGCCTCGCTTCCCTCCACGGTCCGGTTGCCATCGTAACCGCCGGAGCCTTCGGCGCCGCGCTGCTGTCAGTTTCGGTAAAGTTTTAAGCGGATGGGCGCGCTGATCGTTGATCGTTGATCAAAGAACCTCTATGAGCAAAAAAATTCTTCCCCTGTTTCTCATGTTGGCCGTGCCAAGCCTCTTCGCGGCCGACCACCAATGGGTGCTCAAGCAGAGCACTCTCACCTACCACGTCTCCCACACGCTGCATCAGAGCGAAGGCGTCAGCCACGCGGCGCGCGGCAAAGGCATTTGCCATGAAGGGCAATGCGACTTCCTGATCGCCGTCCCCGTTAAGTCATTCGATTCCGGCGACAGCAACCGCGACCTGCACATGATTCAGGTCACGCGTGGCGCGGAATTCCCCATGGTCACGGTCCGCACCCACTTGCCCGAGTCCGCGGCCACCGCAACCACCATCCAGGCGGATATCGAAATCCAATTCGCCGGTCAAACTGCTCACTATAAGCAAGTCGCATTCGCCGTCGTGACCAAGGGAAACGAAACCGAACTCACGGGAACCATCCCCGCCACGCTCACCGACTTCAAAATCGACCCGCCGTCTCTCCTCACCATACCCGTGAAAAACGAAGTCCCCATCCGCGTTGAAATGACCTGGAGTCCGCAGTAACAAATCGGCGAGACGAAAATTCTTCGCAGAGCGCATGCTTCGGTCTCGCGTGTTAGGCTTGAATCCATCTCATTCGGCACGGGGAGTTCATGCCAGCCAATCCTTCTCATTTCGACCTGCAGGCGATCGCCAAAGAAGTCATGCAGCAGCACGGCTTCCAGCCGGATTTTCCTCCCCAGGTCCCGCAGCAGCTCGCCGATCTGAGAGCGCATCCGCCGCAGATCGCACCCACGGGCGATATCCGTGACCTGCGGAATCTTCTCTGGTCGTCAATCGACAACGACACTTCGCGCGACCTCGACCAGATCGAGGTGGCCGAGTCCGATGCCAACGGCAACGTGAAAGTGATGGTCGGCATTGCCGATGTGGATTCATTTGTCCCCAAGCAGACCGCGATCGATCTACACGCCGCGCGTGAAACCACGACGGTCTATGCCGGAGTCCGCAATTTCCCCATGCTCCCCGAAGAGCTTTCTACCGGCAAGACTTCGCTGCTGGAGAATCAGGATTGCCTCAGCGTGGTGGTTGAATTTACCGTCGATTCGACCGGGATCGTGAGTTCGCCGAGCGTTTATCGCGCCGTGGTCCGAAACAAAGCGCAATTGCAATATAACTCGCTGGGCGCGTGGCTGGAAGGGAAGGCACCGGCGCCGCAGAAAGTTGCAGCCTCGAGCGATCTGCAGGCGCAGCTGAAATTGCAGGATGATGTCGCGCAAAAGCTCAAGAGCCAGCGCTTCCAGCACGGAGCGCTCAGCCTGCAGACTGATGAACTTCAACCACTCCTGCTGAACGATCAGGTGATCGACGTGGTGAACGCGCAGAAAAATCACGCCACGGAATTGATTGAGGATTTCATGGTCGCGGCCAATGGGGTGGTCGCCAGACTGCTTGAAAAAGTTTCATCGCTACGGCGCATCGTGCGCACCCCCCAACGCTGGGACCGCATCGTCCAGCTTGCCGCCACCAGAGCGAACGAAAAACTTCCCGCCGAGCCGGATTCCAAAGCGCTCAACGAGTTTCTGCTGCGCCGCAGGGCCGCCGACCCCGATCACTTTGCCGATGTGTCGCTGGCCGTGATCAAACTCATTGGCCCGGGAGAATATGTTCTGGAGCGCCCGGGCGAGGTCGCTCCCGGACATTTCGGCCTTGCGGTTCAGGACTACACGCACTCCACGGCTCCCAACCGCCGCTTCGTGGATGTTGTCACGCAACGTCTGATCAAGGCGTTGCTGGCGGGTCAGAAGAATCCTTACTCCGACGCCGAGCTCACCGCCATCGCCGCCAACTGCACGCTGAAAGAAAATGCTGCGAAGAAAGTCGAGCGCGATATGTCGAAGCGGCTGGCTGCGGTCGCGTTGCAGAATCGGATTGGCGAAGTCTTCGACGCCATGGTCACGGGCGCGTCTGAGAAGGGAACGTTCGTTCGAGTTCTGCAGCCTCGCGTCGAGGGGCTGCTGGTGCAAAACCCGCAGGGACTCGACGTGGGCGACAGGCTTCGCGTCAAACTTGTCCGCACCGACGTGCAGAGGGGATTTATCGATTTCGCCCGCGTCTAGGCCCCTCATCCCACTTCCCGTCCAGCGTGTCGGCCTTGCACCACGCGACCCGCAGAAGTGACGGAAACGATTGCTCGCCGGATACTTTAGTTCCTGAATTCCTCCAAATCCTGTCAAAGACCGACGCTTAGCTGCCGATACCTTCTCAAAGGGTTGGTGACGACTAATGCGACGGTGCGCCGTTTTTTTCCCGCTGATTTGCGGAACTCTGCTCTTCGCCCAGGATCTGATCCCCCGACCGTACGCTTTCGCCGGAGGTGAATCAATGGGAGGCGGATACGCACGTTTTGCAGAGGTTGGAGGTGCGGGCTTCCGTATCGACGCTAAGCGTTTTCTACTGGATGTCAGTGGCCAGTACGATAGCGGCCGCAAAGTGAACGACAACGATCAGCCTAACCCAAAGGGACACGAGCGAGGGCTCGTGGGTTCGGTCTACTATCGCTTGCCGGCTTCGTGGTCGGTCGGCGCAGGAGTTCGCTGGAGCGAACTTTCGACTACAAATTACAGGAAGAGCAGTTGGGCACCGACCATTGGTGGGAGTAAGGATTATTTCCGCCACCACTGCCAACTCGAGAACTGCGGCGGAGACTTCTCGTTGCGGCTTGGTATCGACTATGTGTTGAAGGGCAGCAACTGGCAGAACGGCACGCAGGGTCCGCTGGTTACGTTCTATGTGCCTTCGCCTGCTGCAAAGAGACATATTTTCTGGCGCGAAACTGTCGGCATCTACAGGGTTTACGACACGGTCACGGATCGGACGAATGCCTTGCTGACCAGCCAGCAGATGAGCAGTCACTATTGGGACAACTTCGCAGAGTTCACGCTCATGTACCGCTATTGAGAGGAGCGCCGCGTTTGAGTTATTCCGTGACCACCGCTTTCACAAGGTTTCGCGGATGGTCCACGTCATATCCTTTGTTGACGGCGACGTGATAGGCGAACAGTTGCAGCGGGATCACTTCGAGAATGGGCAGCAGCAGTTCCGGAGCAGCAGGCACATAGAAAACGTGGTCGGCGATCGCTCCGACTTCCTTGTCTCCCTCGGTCGCCACCGTGACCAGCGGGCCGCGGCGTGATCGCACTTCCTTCATGACTTCGAGAGTTCGCCGGTAGCGCAATACGGAATCGGGGTCGCGGTGATCGTACGTGGCCAGCACGACGACGGGCAGTTTCTCATCGACCAGGGCGTTGGGCCCGTGCTTGAGCTCGCCCGCGGGATAACCTTCCGCGTGGGCGTAGGAAATCTCCTTGAGTTTGAGCGCGCCCTCACGGGCGATGGCGTAATGCACGCCGCGGCCGAGATAGAGAAACTTTTCCGCTTTGAAGTGGACTGCGCCGAACTCTTCGGCGAGATTGTCCCAGGTCGGGAGGTTCTGTTCGATCGCGTCGGGAAGCCGCATCAGCCGCTGCAGGTACGATCGCGTTACTTCCGAGGTCATGCGTCCGCGCTTGCGCGCGAGGAACAGAGCCATCAAATAGAGAATGGTGAGCTGCGTAGTAAAACTTTTCGTCGCCGGGATCGACAGTTCCGGCCCCGCCCCAGAAATTAACGCCGCGCCGGCTTCGCGGACAATCGTCGTGTCGGGCACGTTCGAGATTGCAATCGTCTTCACCCCGCGGGTCAGGGCCTCGCGCTGGGCTGCGATCGTGTCCGCAGTTTCGCCGGACTGCGTAATCACCATGACGATGGGATCGACCGCAGCGTGGGTCGAGCGGTAGCAATATTCGCTGGCGTACTCCACGTCGACCGCGACGCCGGAAAGATCTTCAATCATGATTTCGCCGGCCAGGCCTGCGTGCCGGCTTGATCCGCTGGCGGCGATGATCAGCTTCTCGAACGTGAGCAGCGCACTTTCGATGGCGTCCAGTTCGCCGGGGAAAATGATGTCGTCCTTGAGATGCTTAGCAACTGTCTTGGCGATGGCCGCGGGCTGTTCATAGATTTCCCGCCGCATGGCGGAGGAATGCTTCTGGTTTGGAGCGGGCTTCTTCTGTTTGGTTGGAGTCATGGGGACTGAGGATGAGAGTAAATTATTTTCCGTGGCGCGAGCAAACGATACAAAGTAGCGCTGGCATCTCGCCGCCAAGACGACGGCGCTATTTTGCAGCCGCCGCGCCTTCGAAGTGAGCCTCAATCTCTTCCAGCGTTTTTCCTTTGGTCTCCGGCAGAAACCACGTCGCCGTGACGAAATAAACGACCGTGCAGGCCGCGAAGCCGAAGAACATTGTTGAGTATCCATATTTGCCGACCGTGGGCAGGAAAACCGCCGCAATGGTCGTGGACACGGCCTGATTGAGCACCAGCGCAATGCTCATCCCATTAGAACGAATGCGGGTCGGCATCAATTCCGAAAGCGCCAGCCAGACGCACACCCCCGGACCGATGGCGAAAAATGCCATGAACACGTAGAGCGTGATCGCGACCAGCCATCCGTTTTGAGTGCTGGGGATCGGGCTGATGAGCGCATTATCAATTTCCAGGGGAGCTTCGCGCGACGCTTGCAGATTGCCGAACGGATTGGTGAAGAAAGCGTTGACTTTGTTCTCAGGCAGACATGCGTCGCGGGTGATCTCAATCGGCTTGGCGGCGAGATCATCGGAACGCACCGCGGAACTGGCGGCGCGGAAATCACCGCACGAGTAGATCACCACCAGCGAGGTCGGTCGACCCGCTGCCAAATTTCCTCCAGTCAGTTTTGCGGCCCAATCTTCGTTATATGGCAGCGTCAATTTCTGGTCTGCCGTAACCATCGACTGCACCGCCGTCTTCGCGTCCATGCGCCGATTTTCCGATCGCACGAACAGAGCTCCTGTGCAGATCATCGAGACGATAATGCCCGCGGTTCCGAGGCTGAGAAGGAATTTTCTGCCCTTGCGATCGACCAGTGCCACACCGACGAGCGTCACGGTGAAATTCACGATGGTAAATATCACGTAACCCAGGTGCGCAGCAAAATCGGATAACCCGCTCTGCAGAAGAATATCGGTGTTGAATGCGATCACGGAGTTGATACCCGTAGTCTGATTGCAGGCGAGAATGATACAGGCGAGCACGAATGGGATCACATACTTGCGCCGCAGCAGCGAATCGTGGGTCTTGGTTGCAGTCTTGCTCTTTTCGGCCGCCAGGGCTTCCTGCATCTCTTTGAGTTCGAGATCAGCCTGCTCGGGCATCTGCGAACGCAGAAGACCGGCATAGGCTGCTTCCTTCTTGCCGTGTCGAAGCAGCCAACGAGGCGACTCCGCCACCATCAGACTGCCGACTGCGAACAATATCCCCGGGGGGAGTGAAACCCAGAATATCTTGCGCCAGGCGGCGTTCTTAAACGCGAACAGTACAGCCGCGTCCCCGAGTTTCGCAACTTGAGCGACCTGGAAGCTGTAGTAGAACGCGACAATGGCCGCCGCTGCGATTCCGCCCGTCAGCAGCCACTGGAAAATTCCCGTGCCTTTACCGCGGCTCGACGCGGGCAGGCACTCAGCCAGATACAGGGGGACCACGACTCCAATGAAACCGCCGCTCACGCCCTGCAGGAGCCGGCCAAAGACCAGGGGTCCGTAGCCTTGCGAAAGCGCGATCAGGGGGATGCTGATGACGAACATTACGCCGCTCAGCGCCATCAGCGGCTTGCGCCCCATCCAGTCCGCCAGCAATCCAGCGAATAGTGTGGAAATCACGCTGCCGAGTAACACCGCGGCGACAACGATCGAGAGCTGGCCTCTGGACAACGTCGACGTCGCCTCCAGATACGGCAGGGCGCCGGCGATGATGCCGACGTCTACACCGTAGAGCAAGCCGCCGAGGCCGGCTACGAGCAGGAGAAAACGGTTGTAGAAAATCTTCTTGTCGTCGAGTACTGAGGAATTGCCGGATGAGAGTTCAGCAGTCATAGGTTCGCGGTCACCTGGATGCCAAGGAAATGCAAGTGAATTGTACACGTCAGGCCACCGCCTCAAGGCAGTCACTCATCGCGACTTAACCGTCAGCTACAATACCCAAGCCGCGCGGGAGTTGGACTGCGCGCTAGCGTAGAGAAACCCAGGTCAGAAGTCCGCATGCGATACGGGTTCATCATCGATAACCGCAAATGCATTGGGTGCCATGCCTGCACCGTGGCGTGCAAGACGGAGAACCATGTTCCGCTCACGGTGAACCGGACTTGGGTGAAGTATGTCGAGAAGGGGATTTTTCCCAACACGCGGCGTGTTTTTCAGGTGACGCGCTGCAATCATTGCGAGAATCCGCCGTGCGTGACCATCTGTCCGGTGACGGCGATGTACCAGCGCAAGGACGGCATCGTCGATTTCAGCTCCGAACGCTGCATCGGCTGCAAGGCGTGCATGCAGGCGTGCCCGTACGATTCCATTTACATCGATCCGGATGAAGGCACCGCGGCCAAGTGCCACTACTGCGCGCATCGCACCGAAGTTGGGTTGGAGCCGGCTTGCGTGGTGGTGTGTCCGGAGCACGCGATCATAGCGGGCGATCTCGACGCAGTCGATGGAGAGATCGCGCAGTTGCTGGCGCGCGAGCCGGTGCGCGTGCGCAAGCCGGAGCAGGGAACGCGGCCCAAGCTTTATTACATCGACGGAGACGAGAGTGCGATTGTGCCCACGGCGGCGCGGCATGAATCGATTTACATGTGGGCGGAGCGCAATCAGAAATTGCACGGCGGAGGCGCGCTGTATCCGCCGGATAGTCCACTGCTGCAGAAAAATGCGCTGGCGGCCTATGACGTTTCGCACGCGCGGCCATGGGGCTGGCAGGTTCCAGCCTATTGCTGGACCAAGGCGATCGGGTCGGGCGCGCTGGCGATTCCGGCGATTGCCATGCTGCTTGGGCGCTTGGGCGCGGACCGTTGGCGCGACGTGGCGCTGTCGACGATTGCTCTGGTGTTCACCGCGCTGACGACGGTGCTCTTAGTTTGGGATCTCGAACACAAGGCGCGGTTCCTGCGCGTGGTGTTTACGCCGCAGAGCAAGTCGTGGCTGGCGCGCGGAGCGTTCATTCTCATCGGATATAGCGGGCTGAGCGGGATGTTCTGGCTGGCGTCGGTGCTGGGATTGTCGACGGTTGCGTCCGTTTTGTTGTGGCCCACGGTGCTGGCTGGGTTTATGGCTGCGATGTATACGGCGTTTCTTTTCGGACAGTGCGAAGGGCGCGACCTGTGGCAGACCCCGCTGCTGCCGGTGCATTTGGTTGTGCAGGCGCTGATGTGTGGGGCGGCCGTGTTGCCGCTGCTGCCTGCGGCGGTGGGAGCATCCGCGCAGCTTCTTGCAGTCGCGAAGGTAGCTCTGGGGTTCACGCTGGTTCTGCACTTGCTGATAGTGGCGGCGGAATTCATGATGCCGCATTCGACGGACAACTCGGCTTACGCCGCGCGCCTGATTACGCATGGTCCGTTCAAGAACTGGTTCTGGGGAGGGACGGTCGGCGGGGGGGGGATTGTTCCCCTGATTCTTTTGTGGGTGGCGCCGCTTGATTTCTATAACGTCGCGCTCGCGGGCGTGCTCGCGCTTGTGGGACTGCTGATTTTTGAGTGGTGCTTTGTGATGGCGGGGCAGAGCGTGCCGAACAGTTGAGCGTAAGTTCCCATCTCTCGCAAAGGAAGCGAGACATGGGGCACCCTCTCACATTTCGCTCGAGGGGATGGAGATTCGATGAGTAATGAGTTCAAGCGCGATGGGAGCCATCTGGCTTACTGCCCTCCGGTGGAAAAGTGGGAGGACTGGACTGAGCTCGATCCCGAGGCTTGGCCGCGGCGCGTGGAGAAACATTACGATCTGGTGCCTACGATTTGCTTCAACTGCGAATCGGCGTGCGGGCTGCTGGCTTACGTCAACAAAGAAACTGGGCAGATCGACAAGTTTGAAGGCAATCCCATGCATCCGGCGAGCCGCGGGCGGTTGTGCGCCAAGGGACCGGCGACCATTAATCAGATTCACGATCCGGATCGCGTGCTGTATCCCATGAAGCGGGTGGGTGCGCGCGGGGCGGGGAAGTGGGCGCGGACTTCGTGGGATGAAGTGCTGGAAACGTTTGGTTCGCGGATTCGCAAAGCGATTCTGGAAGAGCGCGGCGAAGAGGTCATGTACCACGTCGGGCGACCGGGGCACGATTTCATCATGGACCGCACGCTGCAGGCGTGGGGAATTGACGGGCACAACTCGCATACTAATGTTTGTTCGTCGTCGGCGCGTCTCGGCTATTTGCTGTGGCATTATGCGGACCGGCCGTCGCCCGATCATGCCAACGCGCGTTTTATTCTTCTGCTCTCCGCGCATCTGGAGTCGGGACATTATTTCAACCCGCACGCGCAACGCATCATCGACGGAAAGATGGCGGGAGCGAAGCTGGCGGTGATGGACCCGCGCCTGTCGAACACAGCCAGCATGGCCGACTACTGGATGCCTACGTATCCAGGCACGGAAGCCGCGGTGCTGCTGGCCATGGCGAAGGTGATGCTTGACGAGAATCGTTTTGATGCCGCTTTCGTGAAGAACTGGACGAACTGGGAAGATATTGAGGTGGATGGTTTCCGCGCGAAAGGCCAGAGCTTTGAGGTGATGATTGAAACGCTGAAGAAACATTACGCGAAGTTCACGCCGCAGTTTGCTGAGAAAGAAAGCGGCGTCAAGGCGGAGATCATCGTCAAGACCGCGCGTGAGATTGCGAGCGCCGGCAGTCGCTTTGCGTCACACTTGTGGCGCGGCAGCGCGTCAGGAAATCTTGGCGGATGGCAGCCGGCGCGGGCGTTGATGCTGCTGCACGTGTTGACTGGATCGGTGGGAACCGAGGGCGGACACAATCTGAACGCTTGGAATAAGTTTGTTCCCAAGCCATTCAAAGTTCCTCCGCCGCAAAAGCGCTGGAACGAATTGCTGTACCCGCAGGAGTGGCCGCTGTGTACGCACGAAATGTCGTTTCTGCTGCCGCATTTCTTGAAAGAAGGACGCGGCCGCATCGAGGCGTACTTCACACGCGTATTCAATCCGGTGTGGACTTTTCCCGACGGTTTTTCGTGGATCGAGATGCTGCGCGATGAAGAAAAAGTTGGCCTGCACGCGGCGCTGACGCCCACCTGGAGCGAGACTGCATGGTTTGCTGATTACGTGCTGCCCATGGGCTTCAGCTCGGAGCGTCACGATTTGATGAGCATGGAATCATACGCTGGAAAGTGGATCGGATTTCGGCAGCCGGTGAATCGAGTGCTGCGCGAACGGGCGGGAGAAAAGTTCGAGTACACGTATCAGTCCAACCCCGGCGAAGTGTGGGAAGAGGACGAGTTCTGGATCAACCTTTCGTGGAAGATCGATCCCGATGGATCCATGGGCATTCGGCAATTTTTCGAATCGCCGTACCGACCGGGGGAGAAGCTCACCGTTGACGATTATTACGGGTGGATTTTTGACAACTCCGTCCCCGGGCTGCCTGAGACTGCAAAGAAAGAAGGGCTCACGCCGCTTCAGTACATGCGCAAGTACGGCGCATTCGAAATCACCCGTGATGTTTACAAGCAGAACGAGAGGCCGGTGGCAGCGGCCGACCTGGCGGACTCGAGAGTGGAATCGAATGGCGTGGTCACGAAGGCAGGGAAGCCGGTTGGGGTGATGGTTGACGACAAGGCGGTCGTGGGATACAACACGCCTTCGCGGAAGCTGGAGCTGTTTTCAAAAACCATGGCCGATTGGAAGTGGCCGGAGTTCACGCTGCCGGAATATTACCGCAGCCACATCCATCGCTCGGCGCAGGCAGCTTCACAGGGTCAGGAGGCGGATGATTTCGATCCGAAATACACGCCAGTGGTGGAGTGGCCGAAAGATTCGCGTGGCGATGTTTACACGTTGCTGCCGATTTTCCGGCTGCCCAATCTGATTCACACGCGGTCGGGCAATGCCAAGTTTCTATACGAGATTTCGCATAAGAATCCGCTGTGGGTGAATCCGGTGGATGCGAAGAGACTGGGCGGCGTGCGCACAGGCGACCTGATGAAGGTTCACACTGAGATCGGCTACTTCGTGCTGCATGCATGGGTTACGGAGGGGCTGACGCCGGGCGTGGTCGCGTGTTCGCATCATCTGGGGCGCTGGCGCATTAACAAAGAAGATCAGGTGGAGCGCATGTCGAGCGCGTGGGTCGATCTGAAGGAGGTCGGCAAAGGGCAGTGGAAAATGCGGCAGCTCGAATCGGTCACACCGTATGAGAGCGCCGATCCGGAGACCAAGCGCGTGTGGTGGAGCGATGCGGGCGTGCACCAGGATATTACGTTTCCGGTGCATCCGGATCCGGTCAGCGGGATGCACTGCTGGCATCAGATGGTGCGCGTGGAGAAGGCGGGGGCGGATGACCGCTATGGTGACATTTTTGTAGATACAAATCTGTCGTTCGCGGTGTATCAGCGGTGGAAAGCGCTGGCGCGCCCGGCGCCGGGGCCCGGTGGGTTGAGGCGGCCGTTGTGGATTCCGCGGGTGGTGCGACCGGAGGAAGCGGCGTTTTATATTAAGAAGGAGTGAAGGTTTGTCTTGCTCGCGGAAGTGGCGGCGAGACGCCGCCACGACAGCCGGCGAGACGCCGGCGCTACATCGGCGACCGCTACGGGCGGGACGATTTCTACAGCGGCAACGTAAATGAGAAAACTGAGCCGCTGCCCAACTGGCTGACGACGCCGATTGTGCCCCCGTGGGCTTCCACGATTACTTTGGCGATCGCCAGGCCCATGCCGGTGCCGGGCGCGGTGTAGCGCTGGTGCTGGCCACGATAGAATTTTTCGAAGATCAGTGACTGTTCGAACGAATCGATGCCGGGGCCGCGGTCGGCAACGCTGATTACCAGTTGGTTATCCCTCACTTCACTCGTTACTTTGATCGGAACTCCGGGATCGGAATATTTTCCGGCATTTTCGAGCAGGTGCATGAGCACTTCGCGAATGCGCTGCACGTCGATGCGAACTTTCGGTAGTGTGGCATCGGCAACAACTTCCACGGGATGAGTTTCCAGCGAGGACTTTGCGTCCTCCAGAGCGAGTTCGAGCGCGTCCTGAATCGCGTGCGGCTGCAGGTCGAGCTTGAACATGCCGGAATCGAGCTGCGCCATTTCCGCGGCCTCGCCAACAAGGCGGTTCAATCGGTCGGTTTCTTCATCAATGACCGTCAGCAAATCGCGCCGTCCTTGATCGTCGAGCGTAGCGCCCGACAACAGAGTCGTGACGCTGGCTTTGATGGAAGTGAGCGGCGTGCGGAATTCGTGGGTTACGGAATCGAGCAAAGCGGTGCGCAGGCGTTCATGTTCCTGCTCGGCGCGATTTTTGCTCAGAGCTTCGAGGGCGCGGGCGCGCTCGATTGCCAGCCCGGCCAGGCTTCCCAGAGCATCGAGTGTTTCGCGGGAAAGCTCGTCTCCCGTGACGCCCAGGGCTCCGATGGTGCGCATGCCCAAACGCAGAGGAACGTAGGAAACTCCGGCTTGCGTGATGGGTTCGCCGCGCAAGAGTGTGGAGCGCAGCACGGTTTCATCAAACTTGGCGTCGAGCGATGAGCGATAGACGGTCGGGTGATCGGGCGCCATGACCACAACGCTGCTCACCGAAAACGTCTCCTGGACATATTTCGGCAGAGCATTCAACAGTTCGAGAACGTTCTCCGAAGCCAGCAGGCGCTGGCTCAAACCGAAAAGGCGTTCGACCTCGCGGCGGCGTTGCTTCGCGCCTTCGGCCTCGCGGCGCGCGCGTTCCGCCAGATTGCTGGCCACGAGCGCTGTCACCAGGAAGGCAAACAGTGCGACCCAGTTTTGCGGATCGGCGATGGTGAAGGTTCCGATTGGCGGAAGGAAGAAGAAATTGAACGCGGCCGTGGCGCCGACGGCCATGACGACCGCGTAGCGCAATCCCCAGTAGGCCGATGTGAGGAGCACCGTTACTAGAAACATCAGCGCGACGGTGGTGTGATTGACGTGCAGCTTGAAATCGACCGCCGTAATCACGCCGATCGCCGCGAAGACGAAGGCGTAGCGCAGAAGGTGCGTCTGAATATCTCGCAGGAGACCGGATTTCACTTCCTCGTTCACTTCGTCGTTCACCCCCTAATTCACCCCCGCATTGTACGATGGAGGTGACAATTTCGACTTTGGGAAAGACAATAGCTGCAAATGAACAAGACGCCCGCCAAGACTCCGGAAGAATGGCTGCACGAAGTTTCGCCGGAAAAGCCGCGGGGCATCTTCAAGCTGTTTCTCGGCTACGCTCCCGGCGTGGGCAAGACTTACGCCATGTTGAGTGAGGCGATTCGCCGCGCCAGCCGCGGGGAGGATGTTGTGGCCGGGGTGGTGGAGAGCCACGGCCGAAAAGCTACCGCCGAGTTGGCGGGAAAGCTGGACCGTATCCCGCCGCGCAAACTCGAGTACAAGGGCACAACTTTTGAAGAGATGGACGTGGATGCGATCCTGGCCCGTAAGCCAGCGGTCGTGGTGATCGATGAACTGGCGCATACCAATATCGAGGGCAGCAAGCACGCCAAGCGCTATGAAGATGTGATGGAACTGCTGGAGGCGAAGATCGATGTGCTCTCCACCATGAACGTGCAGCACGTGGAGAGCGTCGGGCCCACGGTGCAGCAAATCACGGGCGTGCAGGTGCGAGAAACCGTTCCGGACTGGGTGATGCAGCGGGTGGATGAAATTGTTCTTGCCGATCTGACGCCGCAGGCACTGCAGAAGCGCATGGAGCGGGGCGATATTTATCCCGTCGACCGCGCGCAGCGGGCGCTTTCGCATTTCTTCCGCCCCGGCAACTTGATAGCACTGCGTGAGCTCGCGTTGCGGCAAGTAACGGGCGTGGTCGATCGCAGTCTCGACGCTTTCCTCGACAAGGATGCGACGCAACCCGCGCACACGGTGCGCGAACGCATCGGCGTGTGCGTGAGTTCGAATCCAGCCGCGCAATATTTGATCGCCCGCGGCTCACGCATGGCTCAGGCCATGGGAGGAGAATTCTACGTCTTCTACGTTGACGTCGGGCGCGACACGCGGCCGGAAGATCAGAAATCTCTGGCCGAAAATATTCGCTTCGCCGACAACCTGGGCGCCAAAGTCGTTCGTTGTACCGGCCGCAGTATCGCTGACGGGGTCGCGCAACTGGTGCGCGAACATCACATCACGCAGGTAATCTTTGGGCGGTCTGCGCGTACCGGCTGGCAGCGGTATTTGTACCTGTCGGCGATTCAACGGTTTCTGCGCGACTCGCCTTCGGTTGACGTCCACATCGTGACCCAGGAGGCGCGCTGATGGCGGACCGGCCGCACATCCTGGTGGTGGACGACGAGCCGCAGATCACGCGCGTGCTGCGCACCAGCCTGTCGGCTCAAGGTTATGACATTCGCATCGCCAACAGCGGCGAGATGGCGCTGGAGATCATGAAGGACTGGTCGCCGAGCCTGATCATTACCGATCTGTCAATGCCGTCGATTGATGGAGTGCAGTTGTGCCGCACGGTGCGCGCGGTTTCGCAGGTTCCGATCGTCGTGCTTTCGGTGCGCGACAAAGAGCAGCAGAAGGTGGAGGCGCTCGACGCCGGCGCCGATGACTACGTGACCAAGCCGTTCGGCATGAACGAACTGCTGGCACGAGTGCGAGCCAATCTCCGGCGCGTGCCGACGGAGAGCGAAGCGGTTGAACCTGTGATCGAGATTGGCGATTTTCGCATCGACACGGGCGCCCACAAAGTAATGGTTCGGCGCAACGAAGTGCGGCTAACCCCGAAGGAGTTCGACTTGCTGGTGTTTCTGGCGCGGCGTCCGGGCAAAGTTGTGAACCACCGTACTTTGCTGGGCGCGATCTGGGGCGGGCAGAGCACGGAGCAAGTGGAATATCTGCGCGTGTTTGTGGGGCAGCTGCGCAAGAAGCTCGAGCCCGACGCGTCGTCGCCGCGCTACATCGTGACCGAGCCCTGGGTTGGGTATCGTTTCGAGCCCGGCGAATAGCGCTCTCACTATCGAGCAGGCCTACTAGTAGTCCTTCTTACGACAATTCTACGAACCTTTTATTCAATCCTTACGCCTTTCGTCATCAAATTCATCAAGAGCAGACAGATAACACGGGTGCACGTCTCCCGAACCAGTCCGCTCGAAGAGATCAGCGAACACAGAAAGGGCGAGAAGCAAATGGCAACGATTCAGGATGTCTCGGCGGAACAACTGGCGAAGGCGTTTCATCACTACCGCGAAGCTTTGGTGCATAACGGGAGCTGTCAGGCAGATGAGGAAGAGTCGTCTCCGTGGGATCGCGCGCCGCAGGACGAGCGAAAATTAATGGTGGCTGCGGTTCGGCTGGCTCTCCTTGAACTGGCTACTCCCGCCGCGCACCCGACTGCCGGTCGCAAGTATTACGCCAAGCCGGGAGAGGCAGACTGGGGCTGCTGAAGCATCGTTTGGCAACGCGGTCTTGTTTTGGGCTCGGAACGAGTTTGAACGGCTTCCTTTACGAATTCCTTATGAACTCTTGATCCCGCTCTTACGCGCGGGGATGAACAATCGTGTTGAGAAGCATTTCAGAGAAAAGTGCGACCGGAACATCATGAGAGTTGCGCTGGCATTACTGTGCGTCGGTGCAGTGGCATTTCTGCTGCGTGTCCTGGCAGCTCTGTTGAGAGAAGGTGCGAGTTCTCCTCCGGCTATACGCGTTCACTTTGCGAAGTTCAATCCCTCCCGGCGAGGCGAACTCATAGAAATGACTATCGAGCCGAAAGCAATTCCATCCAGACGACGCGAGCGCAAAGTGATCTGATTTCAGCGGAGCGGGGTCGAGAAATCGACAGGGGAGACTAATGCAAGACGTTCTTTGGATTGCCGTCACTATCGCGTTTTTCGCGGCTTCGATCGCCTATGTGCAGTTCTGCGATCGGATGAAGTAGGAGAAAATCATGGACTTACAGTCAATCATCATGCTCATCATCAGCGCGGCGGTGACCGTTTATTTGTTCTACGCGCTGTTGCGTCCGGAGAAATTCTGAAATGACTCTGAATGGCTGGCTGCAGATCGTTGTATTTCTGGCGCTGATCTTTGCCGTGACCAAGCCGCTGGGCGTCTTCATGACGCGCGTGTTCGCCCGCGAGAAAACCTTTCTTGATCCTGTCCTGCGGCCGATCGAGCGCTTTCTCTATCGCGTCACCGGAGTTGACGAATCGCACGAGATGCGCTGGACCGAGTATGCGACCACCATGCTGGTGTTCAGCGCGGTGTCGATGCTGGTTCTTTATGTGATCCAGCGCGTGCAGGGGTGGCTGCCGTTGAATCCGCAGCATCTCGGCGCAGTGACCCCCGAGCACCTGGCGTTCAATACGGCTGCGTCTTTCACGACGAACACCAACTGGCAGGCTTATTCGGGCGAGACCACCATGAGTTACTTCACGCAAATGGCCGGGCTCGCGTTTCACAACTTCGCCTCGGCGGCGACCGGTATTGTGCTGGCGATTGCATTTATTCGGGGAATCGCCCGCCGCCAGATGAATACGCTGGGAAATTTCTGGGTCGATTTCGTGCGCTGCTGCTTGTGGGTGCTGCTGCCCGTTTGCATTGGGGGGTCGCTGTTCCTGGTTTCACAGGGCGTAGTACAGAACTTGAAGCCCTACGACACCGTGAAGCTGATCGAACCACAACAGGTGCAGCGTGTAGGCGCCGACGGCAGAGGCGTAGTGGATGCGAGTGGCAACCCGGTGATGGATCCCCTGACCACGCAGACGATCGCCCAGGGCCCGGTGGCATCGCAAGAAATCATCAAGGAATGGGGCACCAACGGCGGCGGATTCTTTAACGCGAACAGCGCACATCCCTTTGAGAATCCCACGCCGATTACGAATCTGTTCGAGATGTTTTGCATTTTCGCGATTGGCGCCGGGCTCACCTACACGCTGGGGCGCATGACCGGATCTCCGGCACATGGTTGGGCGGTGTGGTCGGCGATGGCGCTGCTTTTTCTTGTCGGCGTGAGCGTCGCTTATTGGGCGGAGGCGCAGGGCAATTCGCTGTATCCCTCGACCATAGCGCAGCATGCGACCCCCCTGCAGCCCGGCGGCAATATGGAGGGGAAAGAAACGCGTTTCGGCATCGCCAACTCCGCCCTGTTCGCCACGGTCACGACCGACGCCAGTTGCGGCGCCATCAACGGCTGGCATGATTCGTTCACGCCGCTCGGCGGCATGGTTCCGATGGTGAACATCATGCTCAGCGAAGTTATTTTCGGCGGCGTGGGTTCGGGCATGTACGGAATTCTCATCTATGTGGTCCTGGCCGTTTTTATTGCGGGGCTCATGGTGGGGCGCACGCCGGAATATCTGGGCAAGAAGATTGAGGCCTACGACGTCAAGATGGCGATGCTGACGTCGCTGGTCTTTCCGCTGATCATTCTCACGCTGGCCGGAATCTCAGTCGTGAAAGGCTTCGGGACGTCGGCGATCACGAATCCTGGGCCGCACGGTCTGAGCCAGATTCTCTACGCCTTTACGTCTTCCGCCGGCAACAACGGCTCTGCTTTCGCTGGCATCGGCCCGATTAACACGCCGTGGTATGACACGGCCACCGGGATCACCACGTTGGTTGGCCGGTTTTTCATGATCATTCCGATGCTGGCCATTGCCGGAAACCTGGCACAGAAAAAATATGTGCCGCCGTCGCTCGGCACGTTCCCGGTCACGACGCCGCTGTTTACGCTGCTGCTGATCAGCGTGATCCTGATTCTGGGGGCGCTCACCTTCTTCCCGGCACTGAGCCTGGGGCCGATTCTTGAGCACCTTCTCATGCACGTGGGAAAGACTTTTTAGGACGCGTTTTAAGAAAATATGGCAAGTCACCGCAAGTCGGTTTGGGACGTAAATCTGGTGCGCAGCGCCGTGTGGAGCTCGCTGCTCAAGCTCGACCCTCGAAATATGATGGGGAATCCGGTCATGTTCGTGGTTGAAATCGGCAGCGTGATCACGACCGTGCTTTTGATTCTGCGTCCGCATGAAGCCTTTCGCTTCAACCTGCAGATCACATTGTGGCTGTGGTTCACCGTGTTGTTCGCCAACTTCGCTGAGGCCATGGCCGAGGGCCGCGGCAAAGCGCAGGCTGAAACGCTGCGGCGGGCGCGGTCGGAAACCATTGCGAAGCGCGTTGACTGCAACGGAAAGATCGAAGAAATTCCCAGCGCCAAACTGCGCGCTGGGGATATGGTTTCGGTAGCCGCGGGGGAACTCATCCCGGGAGACGGCGAGATCGTCGAAGGCGTGGCGTCGATGGATGAATCCGCCATCACCGGCGAGTCAGCGCCGGTAATCCGTGAAGCCGGCGGAGATCGCTCGGCAGTCACAGGCGGAACGCGAGTGCTGAGCGATTTCATCAAGGTGAAGATCACGTCGAACCCGGGCGAGACTTTTCTCGACCGCATGATCGCGCTGGTGGAAGGAGCTTCGCGGCAGAAAACTCCGAATGAAATTGCGCTGAATATTTTGCTCGCCGGGCTGACGATTATTTTTCTGTTGGCCGTGGTGACGCTGCAGCCGTTCGCCATTTATTCCGGGTCGCCGCAGACCGTGTTCGTGCTGGTGTCGCTGCTGGTCTGCCTGATTCCAACTACGATTGGCGGGCTACTCTCGGCGATCGGCATTGCGGGCATGGACCGGCTGGTGCAGCACAACGTGCTGGCGATGTCCGGACGCGCGGTGGAGGCGGCGGGAGACGTGAACACACTGCTGCTCGACAAGACGGGGACGATTACGTTCGGCAACCGCCAGGCCACCGAATTTCTGCCCGCGCCCGGAGTGAGCGAAGCCGAGATGGCCGACGCCGCGCAGCTCTCGTCGCTGGCTGACGAGACTCCCGAGGGCCGATCAATCGTCGTGCTAGCCAAGGAAAAGTACGGACTGCGCGGGCGCGATTTCGCGGCGCACGAAGCGGAGTTTATCCCGTTCACTGCGCAGACCCGCATGTCAGGCGTGAATCTGGATGGCCGGCAAATCCGGAAGGGCGCTGCCGAATCGATTGCGACGTATCTCGAACAGAACAGTTCGGCGATGCCGGCGGAAGTTCGCGCCGCCGTGGAGCGCATCGCATCTTCCGGCGGCACGCCTCTGGTGGTCTCAGAAAACCGGCGGGCCATGGGCGTGATTCATTTGAAGGACGTGGTGAAAGGTGGAATCCGCGACCGCTTCGCGCAGCTGCGTGCCATGGGCATTCGCACCGTAATGATTACCGGCGACAATCCTCTGACGGCCGCTGCCATTGCGCGCGAGGCGGGGGTCGACGATTTTCTGGCGCAGGCTACGCCTGAGGACAAACTGAAACTCATTCGCAGCGAACAGGCGGGCGGAAAACTCGTCGCAATGACCGGCGACGGCACCAACGACGCGCCCGCGCTGGCGCAGGCGGACGTGGGCGTCGCCATGAATACCGGCACGCAAGCCGCCAAAGAAGCGGGAAACATGGTTGATCTCGATTCCAATCCCACCAAGCTGATTGAGGTGGTTGAAATCGGAAAGCAGTTGCTGATGACCCGGGGTGCTCTCACCACGTTCTCGATTGCCAATGATGTCGCCAAGTATTTCGCCATCATCCCGGCCATGTTCGCCGTCACATTTCCGGTGCTGAACGCGCTGAACGTTATGCATCTCAAGACGCCGCAATCGGCGGTGCTCTCCGCGGTTATTTTTAATGCGCTGATTATTATTGCGCTGATTCCGCTGGCGCTGCGCGGTGTGAAATACCGCGCCATGAACGCCGAGGCCCTGCTTCGGCGCAACTTATTTATCTATGGAGTCGGCGGATTGATCGCGCCCTTCGTAGGCATCAAACTCATCGACATGCTGATCACCGTAGCCGGACTGGCCTGAGGATTCTCATGAAAAAGCATCTCATCACCGCATTCCTGATGACCATCGCGACCACGATTCTGCTGGGAGTAATTTATCCGCTGCTGATCACGGCCGTGGCGCAGGTCGTGTTCAAGGACAAGGCGAACGGCCAGATTCGTTATCGCAACGGGGAAGCCATCGGTTCGCGGATTATTGGGCAGCCGTTTACGTCGGCGAAATATTTTCATTCGCGGCCCTCGGCCGCGGGCAACGGATACGATGCGGCCAACTCCGGCGGCACCAATCTAGGGCCCACCAACCAGAAGCTCATCGACCGCGTTCAGGCCGATGCCAAGAGCCTGCACGAAGAAAATCCCGCGCAGTTGGTTCCCGTGGATCTGATCACCACTTCCGCGTCGGGGCTGGACCCGGAAATCTCTCCGGCGGCGGCGGAGTTTCAGGTCCCGCGCATCGCTCGTGAGCGCGGCCTGCCGGAATCGACGGTCCGCGATCTGGTGTTCAAACATACGGCGCAGCGGGATCTGGGTCTGCTCGGAGAAGCGCGGGTCAATGTGCTCGAACTCAATCTTGCGCTTGACGATGTGGCGCCAAAGCCCTGAGTTGTTGAAATCACTCTGCCCGTGGCGGCATCTTGAGCGTAGCCGTTCTTCAGGCGGAGCGAAGGATCTCGCCCGGACCACGGACAGTTGCGAGAGTTTGGGTGTGCAAATCGACGTGAGATAATGGGGCAAATCCTTGGCCCCGTAGCTCAGATGGATAGAGCAGCGGTTTCCTAAACCGAAGGTCGGCAGTTCGACTCTGCCCGGGGCCACCATCCCGTCCAAATGAAGGCAAGCTAGTTGACCGCAGGGGATGCCGCGGTCTTTCACGTAGCTGTTGCCCGCTTCGCTGCTCGATAACGCCTCCGGCAATGCTTGTTTGCGAGAAACACGCGCCGAGTGTGAGGGTTGGTTGGCTCACTCGAAAGGTCTCGCACCAAGATATCTACGCCGAAAGATAGAGGGTCACACAAAACGGACGAGGAGCGGCACAATGTTGGGATTCGCTTGGAGGTGTTGTAGAGCACGCGCTGTACTGTGACGCAACCGTCCGAGTAATGGAAAATGGCCGCTTGGGAAAACTGAGTTATGCCAAATACTTCGCATGGGAACCATGCACGACGCGCAGCACCAATCATGCCCACTCTTCCGCCAGATCTTGCACCTTTTGCAGCAACGCCGCTGAAGCCCTGCCTGGGTGCCGTTTGCAAAAATCCTCCCAAAAAATAAATTTCGGGGGCATCAGCGAGATCGATTCTGCGTCGCATTCGGGCGCGAAACCGCCGGCTCTGTCGGGATAAAATCTCTCCATTCTCGCAATTTGTGCGTCCTCGTCCCCCTGGGTGGTCACCAGGCTTATTTTGTCTCCGAGCTCTGGCAGGCGACGAAATCGTTCCTCTGTGCTGGAGGAGGGATCATACCGATCTGAAATGGCACGAAATAGATCGATGCAATAGTTGGAGTACAGCTCGGAGTGTTCCTCAATCGCGTCCACCTCAAATCCCATAAACTCCTTCACGTTACGAGGAATGGAACCTCCGGGAAGGAAGTGGCCCTTGGGTCCCATGTACATATGGCCGTCGGCTGTCCGATGCGCATAGCTGTCCCCAAGCGCATGTAAGCCGAGGCCGAAGGACAGGTCCAGGTAGTGGTTATTGGCCAATTTCCGTAAATTGGCGAGCCGGCGCTTGGGTTCGCCTTGCGGATAGGGATCGTTGAAATCGATGCCGATCTTCGTACCCGCCGGCCGGAGTTTGCCGGAGTCCCTTCCGTTCAAGCAATGGAGACCCGCCTGAATCGAGTTGATATAGGAATCGAAGCGATCCTCCCCGCCAACCACTTGATCGCGGATCTTGCCAGCCGCTGGAATGGGAGCCGAGGCTGACCAGGCAAGTCCGGCGCAAGTCGCGTCCAAGTCGCAGACCTGGTCTGGCATCTGCGCGTAAAAGGCCAATGTTTCTGCACGGTTGTCTGATAAACCCACAAAGCGCGCGACCCAGTACACAGTATAAAAATGTCCCGCCGGGCCCCACGCGCGGATGGCCCGAGACTCATCCGACGACAGGTTCGGGCGCGGCTGCGCGGTTAGGAACGCCAATGCTGCTCGGTCGGCTTCTTTTTCTAAACCATCGGCCTCGATCTGTCGGTCGGCGCGGTTGCGAGGCCGAGTCTGCCCCAGCCTCTTCTGAACGATGTGCGCCAGCTCGTGGGCCAGTGCCCACATCATGCCGGTTTTGCCGGAGCGGGCGACCAGGTCGGAGAGGAAGATGCTATCGTCGGTCGCGAAGGCGAATGGAAAATGAGAATCGCGTAAGCGACGGTAGAAAAAGATCCTCATGCGCGATAAGTCCTGGTTAAACCATTCCTGGAACGGGCTCAGCAGTTGACGCTTTACAGCAGGCTCAATGAGCTCCGAAATTGGACATTCGTCGTTCGCTTGGCCAATCATCCGGGATCTCCTTCATGGTTCAAAAACGGCAATCATCATACGCCCATCCCGCTGTTCGCCGATAGTGTGAAGCAGCGCGGTTGGTTAAGAGCAAGAGTTTTCTCTACGCCTTCGGGGGCGGCTCCGCGTCCTCCGCCTGATGGCTTTCCTGCGACAACTTGCGCAACGACAGCCGTTCGTGATGCGCCAGCACCAGCCCGGTTGGCACCACCGAGGCAAACGTCACCAGCCAGAGCAGAATCCCGCAACTGGCCGCCAGTTCCGGGGGCACATCGAAGACGCTCGACAGGATCGCAATCGTCGCCATCTGCGATCCACCGCCTACCGCCGGCAACTGCAGCACCGAGCCCACCATGCTGGCGAAGATCAGAATCAGCAACTGCGAAACCGGAATCTCCAGCGCATCCATTCCGTAGGCGTGCGTCACTTCCTGATACGCGAGCGCAATCGTGTACCACATTCCCACCGAAACCAGCGCCAGCCACAGCAGCGACAGGGGCCCATGGATCGTGTTCAATCCGGTGCCAAATTCCCGCACCCTCAGGGCCAGCCTGCCGCCGAGATTTGAGGGAAAACGCTGGAAAATCCTCTCCACGAAGCGGGCTGCCGATTCGCCATTGCGTCCGATCAAGATCGCGCCCACCGTAGTCGCGACCACGATCGCAATCAGTACGAAACCGGCTTCGCGAAATTTCACGTAATACTCGGGATGCGGAATCGAAGGCAACGCGCTTGGCAGAAAAATGGCCAGCGCCATCAGCACGGCGAACGCTCCTCCGTCAAAAATGCGTTCCACGGCCCACACCGCCAGTTGCGACGAGACGGAAAGCTCCGTCCGGCGCGCGATCAGATACGGACGAATGAACTCTCCCGCCCGCCCCAATAGCGCCAGTCCCGCAAACCCGACCAGGGTTGGCGATATCAGTTGGGCCACCGTGGTCTTGGGTCGGACGGGCTTTAGGAAAATCTTCCAGCGCAAGGCTCGCAGCCCATACGCGAGGTAAATCAGCGCGATGCCGTGCAGCACATGGATTTTCTTGATCCGGTGGGTTTGGCTCCAGAAGGTTGCCCAGTCAAACGTCCGCCAATGGCGATATTGCAGGTAAACCAGAACGGCCAGGATGAGCAACATGACGATGCTGCCCAGAATTCGCTTTTTATCCATGAAGAGGGGACGTCGTTGTGCCGCAGCCTTCGCAACGCGAAGAGGAAACGACACTCACCAAGGTAAACGACCCAGCCACAGGGGTCAATGTGGGGACAGCCGCTCTCGCTTTCCACCGAGTTGCGAGGAACCTAAGGGTTCGTCGGAGCCGGGCTCGCCTTGGCTTGGGCCACCCTTGAATTATGTTCTTTGCTCTTGGGTCGTGGAGCCTTCGCGGTGGCAGCCTTCTTGGATGCGGTGGTCCCCGGAGACGAAGCGGCACCTGCCTTCTGCTGCGCTTCCTTCTTCTTATTAAAATCCCGGACCACTCGCGCCACGTAAGCCCGTGTTTCGTAATAAGGAGGCACGCCGCCGAATTGTTCTACACGCTGTGGCCCGGCGTTGTACGCCGCCAGTGCCTTCACCAGATCAAAGTTGTAGCGCTCCAGCAATTCGCGCAGATACTTGGTTCCCCCCTCAACGTTCGCCTGCGGGTCGAACGCGTTCGGTACTCCCAGTTGCGATGCGGTTCCAGGCATCAACTGCATCAGCCCTTGCGCGCCCTTGGGCGAGACCGCGCGCACGTTGAAACCGCTCTCTGCCTTGATCACGCTGTTGACCAAGTCTGGATCCAGCCGGTAGCGCCCGCTCGCGGAATTGACCACGTCATTCAAATCCACCGCGCTGGTGGTGGGGAAGACCGATGCAGCGGGAAACACCGACGCGCTGGGTGCCCCATTTCTCGCGTCTTTCGCGAGAAATGGGGATTTTGATTTCTCTCCGGAAGCCGGCAATTCCGGCGCTGCTTCAAAATGTTCAATCTCTGCGGTGGGAACATCGACGAAACTCGAGCCATCGGCCGTCAGATACAACCGAGTCGTGTCCCCCACGACCTCGTGCCGCTCATGCCGAATGGAAAATCCATTCCGCAGCACCGCGACTTCACCAGCAAAGCAGGGAAGTGCCGCCAGGAGCGTCACCAGGACGCCGAGACCGAGCCGAACTGAAGTCAGAACGCGCATCCGCATTTGCCAACGACTAACGACTAACGACTAACGATCGCCGATCCCAGAGCCAAATCTATCGCCGCCGCAATGCCGCAATCATCATTGCCGCGGGTCACCGTCCACCCGCGCTTGCGTAATTCCTCGCAGGCATTCCCCATGATAACCGGATGCCCGGCAAACTCAAGCATTTCAATGTCGTTGTGATTGTCACCGACGGCCATGACCTGTTCGCGCCGATACCCGCGATGCGCCGCCCACCGCTCCAGCGCGTGTCCCTTGGAACACCCGGCATTGAGCACGTCAATCATCGACAAATCGCGCTCCGGATACTCGGTTCGCAGCACGGTCACGGTCCCATCCATGCCTGCGCCTTCGAGGGCCCGCAGCGCCTGGCTCATGCGTGCCATGGTCCCGCAAAACATTGCCTGCACCGGATCGCTGACCAGAGCGCTCTCGATCGGCACCATAAACTCGATGTACTCCATGTTTTTCTCGAGCCAGCGCCGGATGCTGGCTCCCAGGTCATCCATGTGTTCGAGGACGATCGCGCCCTTGGTTTCCTTGTCAAAGGTCAGAACGGTATGCCCGCGGAATTCTTGCATGGCCCCGCACAGCCGGCGGCAAGTTTCCGCCGGCATCAGGTCGCGATGAAAAGTCTCACCGGCCAGCGACCGCGTGACCGCGCCATTGGAACTGATCAGCCACAAGTCGAATCCAAGCTGCCGCGCGATAGGCAAAGCGAACGTATGCCTCCGCCCGGTGACCAGCACAATCTCGATGCCAGCGGCGTGCGCCCGCCGCAGCGCCTGCAGATCGCCGTCAGAAATCTGAAATTGTGGATTGAGCAGCGTACCGTCGATGTCGGTCGCCAGCAGCCGGATGGGAGGCTCGAAAATATTCACTGTCTATCTTAACATCCGGATTCAGAAGTCCCGAAGTCATCGACGACTTGTGCGGGTGAGTGGATCTGCCTCGCCCGCCGCGGCGCGAGCGACACGTGCGCGCGACAGCCGGCGAGACGCCGGCGCTATCAATTCAAAGGCCATCCCTTGACACCGATCATGCATCAGGCAAAATAGAGATTGTCGCCACGTCGCCGTCCGTTGAGGTTCCGATCATGTTTCGTCGCAGTCCGCTTCTTGCTGCTCTCGGGGCCGCGTTCCTCGCGATGATGATGACTTCCTGCGGATCGCCAAGCATCCCCAATGCCGGCCGCGTGCTGCTGGCGATCGCAGTCACGCCGGCGTTCGCCGACGCGCAGCAGTTCGGCGGACAAGTTGTCTTCACCGCGACTGGAACTTTCAGCGTCGCGCCGTCTCCCGCCCCGGTCACATTCGCTCTACCCTACACCGGTGGATTTGCGGTGGCGCCCAACAGCTCCAATCAAGTGATCGCCAGCATCGTCTCCACCGGCACGGGAACCGCGACCGTGCAATGCGAGGCAGGGATGTCCGGTACCGTCGAAGTCGGCGCCACCGCGTTGGCCAATAATGGCACCTCCACCATCGTTAGCGGCGCCGCCCAAATCACCTGCCCCTGATCCGTATTTGAGAGACAATCTAGGACTGCGCCGGCAATCGCGCCAGCAAGGCGCTGGCTTTGCGAAACCACGGCCGTTCGCGGCGGCGAAGATATCCTGGCATGGTCGGCTTCTTGTCGAGAATCTTTTGCGACCATTGGCGGGCCTCGGCAGCGCGTCCCTGCGACTGCAGAAAGAGCGCGTAGTAGTAATACGTCTCGGAGATGGTGGAAATCCGGGTCGCCTCGCGAAACATCGCATCCGCCTTCTCGGGCTGGCCGGTCTGCGCGTAGGCCCAGGCCAGCAGCCCTTTGGCGCGATGAAAGTCGTAGTCGGGATCGGAAGTGACGGCGCGCTCCAGGTCAGGTACGGCGGCGGCGAAGTCCCCGAGTTCGATCTCGGCGACGCCGCGGCGGTAAAACGGATCGGGATGGTCCGTTCGCGAGGAAATCGCTTTGTCATACGCGGCCCGGGCCTGTGCGTAGTTGCCGTCGTCGAGATACAACAGCCCGAGTTCTTCGTAGTTTCCGGCCGAAGGATTGTCGAGGATGATGCGCTCCAATTCGCGAATCCGCCGCCGCCGCGGAAAAACTTGCAACGAACCTCGCAGCAGCCCTGCGTCGGGAATGACTTCGACGACGATGTAAACCAGAGCTCCGATGGGGTGAATCAGGATCACCCATATCCAGAAATAGTCCGGCCGCCGCCGGATGAAGTGGACGATGGCCACAATCCGCAGCAGAATACCCCACCACGAAAAAGCGAAGAAGAGGAACGATCCCATAGGGAAATCGCACTATAGCATGCGGGCGCTCGGTTAAGGTTGTTCGTCACAGGATGGGAGTATTTTTCTGTGGGGGCTGTGGAAAAGCCCGGTGATTGCAGAACTCTGAAGATTCGCAGACCTCTGGGGCGGCGGGGCGGGATTGAACCGCCCTCTTCCGGCCGGCTTAGACCGGACGTTTCACCAGGACTACTTCCGCCGCGCCTCTGGACGTTCGCATAACTATTCGATGCCTGACTGACTACCTGGGACTTGTTACGAAATCAGGAACTCCAGCAACGTCGTGAGAGGACACTACCTCCTGAGCGGCGCCTTTTCCCAGTCTTTGTAGAAGATTCTATCTTTCGTGGTGATTGCAGGCATGAGATATTCTCCTTACATTGTGGCAGAGATTTCCGTTTCTCCTGCGCCGACGGAGCGTTCCTTGCGATTGTAGGGCGTGGTCCCTTCCGGCGGAAAGGCGAAATCGTTCTTACCTCCTGGATCACGACGGGATCGGGCATGGGGATACTCGGAATGACTCGTCGTCTGCGAGGCGCTGCCTGGAACGAACTCCAATTCTGATTGTTGATCGAGCACTGCTGGCAACGGAGAGAAAGTGAAACCGACTGCGTCCTCGAGTTTGTGGCGGCCTCTGCGAGTAGCGATTTTTCGCAATCTATTAATCGCCGACGTTATTTCAGACTGCGGAGCATTCATGCAGAACGTGGGCGCCGCATGGTTGATGGTGTCACTCGGCGCCGGGCCAGTTTATGTCGCGTTGACGCAGACGGCCGCTTCTTTGCCATACTTTCTGCTGGCCCTTCCTGCGGGGTCTGCGGGCGATATCGTCGACCGCCGCCGGCTGATTCTTTTCACCGAATCGTGGATGATGGGCGTCGCGTTGCTGCTAGCGATTTTGACCATCGCCGGAGTGATGTCGCCCTGGCTGCTGCTGGTACTGACGTTTGCCCTTTCCGCGGGGGATGCGTTTGAAACTCCGGCCTGGCGAGCAGTTCTACCTGAGTTGGTGTCCAAAGAGGACCTGGCAGCGGCATCTGCGCTCAACGGGATTGAATTCAACCTGGCCCGAGCGGTGGGGCCCGCACTGGCTGGCGTGATCATAGCCGCTGCCGGTGTCGCCACTGCATTTGCGGCGAATTTCGTATCGTTTTTCGGCGTCATTCTGGTCGTCGCCCGGTGGAAGAGGCCGGTTCGCAGGAGGGGCGCGCCGCCGGAGTCGTTTTCGGGAGCCACCGTCGCGGCCATTCGCTATGTCGGCCACTCCCCCGCGATCCTGACGGTATTGCTCCGAGCCGGCGTCGTCATGTTCTTCTCCAGCGCATTGTTTGCCTTGCTGCCGACGGTGGCGCGAAGCTTGAATCAGAACGCGACCGGCTATGGGCTGTTGCTGGGATGCTTTGGGGTGGGAGCAATCATCGGTGCTTTGATCATGCAGGCGGCGCGCGCCCGGTGGTCCACGGAAGCTGTCGTGTCGACCGGTGTAGTCCTCATGGGGTTGGTGATTGTCGTGATGAGTGGCTTGCACCGGTTGAGCGCTCTGGCTGCGATCATGTTGATTGGCGGTGCGGTTTGGGTGACCTTCATTTCTCTGATCAACGCTCTGGTCCAGAACCTGGCGCCGGATTGGGTAAGAGCGCGAGTGCTGGCCATCTTCATCCTGGTTTCGCAGGGAAGTTACGCTCTCGGGACAGCGGCCTGGGGTGCGGTCGCGCAACAATCCGGGATTCGAGCCGCGCTGCTCTACGCTGGGATTGGGACCATCGCGACCGCATCATTGGCTCTTTTTGCGCAGCTTCCGGAATCGACCGCGGATCTGAGTCCCTGGAACCACTGGCGCATGCCCGTCGTCATCGGGGAAGTTGCGGCTGATCTTGAAGGAGGACCGGTATTGGTTACGGTCGAATACACCGTGCTTCAAAAATGGACGGCGGAATTTCTTGACGCGATGCACGAATACGGTCGGATACGGCGTCGCGATGGCGCGTTTCGCTGGGGAATTTTTCGCGACACTGAAGTCCCGGATCGCTATTTAGAAATTTTCCTGGTGCATTCCTGGGCCGAACATCTGCGTCAACACGAGCGGCAAACCCAGGCCGACAGCGAACTGGAACGGCGGATCTACAGCTATGTGACTGGGGAGCCGACGGTGCGTCATCTAATCGATCCGAGCGAAACACAAACATAGCTTCGATTCGAGCCCGCCGCAAGTTCGTTTTGCCACACGAACGCGGCAGTGCTAGACTGCGCGAATGGCTACCCCAAAAAAGAGCAAGAAGAAGTCAACAGGTTCGAAGAAAAGCGCCAGGACGAAGTCGCCGGCGAAGCCGACAGCGCGGAAGCGGAAAACCGCTAAGAAGTTGGCAAAAGCGAAAACCGTTTCGAAGAAAGCCGCCAAGAAGAAGGCACTGGCGAAAACACCGGCGAAGAAAACTCAGAGCGTAGCCGGCACGACGAGTCGGAACCAAAGCCCACGGCCGCGTTCATCGGCATTCTCCCCAGAGACCTCGGGATTGGAATCAGGAGATCTGCAGGGCTTGTCCAACGTGGAAAGCGTCGATTCTGAGAGTGTCGATGAATTGTTGGAAGAAGGGAACGCGTTCGAGGCAGGGGTGGTAGCGGGAGTCGAAGACTCCAGAGGGCGCGAGGGGAAGGAAGTTCGTACCCGCGAAGTGCCCGAAGACGACGTGCCCGGCGAATATCTGGACGAAGAATAGCCGGAGATGCCCAATCCGATCAGCGGCCGAGTGTACTCAATCGCGGTCTCAGCAGACATCTTCTAGGCGCTTATGCATATCGCAGTGCGCATCGCGTTGTTTGGAGGGCTTGCGCTCGCTCCGGGTTTGTCCTTCCCTCAAAGCGGGACTCCCCCCATCTCCACTTGCCACCCAGACCTTGCCTGATTCTGCTTTCCAGAAATCAGCGAATGATTATTTTGCCGATTACTCCAAGAAAGACCTCCAAGCAATGAATATATGGCAACGGCAAGCGACGAGTCCCACCTCCGGGCAAGACACAGCAAAATAGTCAGCACCTTTGGAGATTTACCGGCCACTGCTTTCCGAGGCCCAATCATCCGATGACAGGCTTGTGCACTGAACCCAGGAGGATGGCCTGGGCTACCCGGAGATCGTGCGTGCCCTGCTTGCCGCCCAGGCCGATGTGAACGCCAGGACGGGTGACGGCAGGACGGCACTTTTGTTTGCGGCTCAAGGTAGGCAGAAGGAGACTGTGCAACTGCTCAAGGCGGCTGGAGCAGTCGGACAGTAAGGCGGGGAACTCCTGCACGGCGACTGCGCGGGCGGCCCAAAATGCCCAATTCCGCTCGCTGGCTGCATATCAAATGCGACCTGGGACCGGTCGGTCTCATCCAACTGCTTGTATCGTGCGGTCAGCGACCGTATTATCGGGGAGCTGACACTGCCAAGGAGCAGAACGTGCGTAAAGGCGAGCAGACACGGCAAGACATCATTCGTAAGGCAGCGCCAATCTTCAATCAAAAAGGGTACGATGGCGCTGCACTTTCCGATCTCATGCGAGCCACTGGTCTGGAAAAAGGCGGGATTTACCGGCACTTTGAGAGCAAAGAAGAACTTGCGGGAGACGCCTTCGAGCACGCCTGGAAAGTTGCAATGGATGCGCGCTTCGAAGGAACAGAGAAGATCCCGAATACCGTTGATCGTCTCAAACAAATCGTGCGGAACTTTCGCGACCGGCGTACAGGACTGGTGCCGGGAGGCTGCCCGCTATTGAATACGGCCATCGATTCCGACGATGGCAATCCTCAGTTGCGAGCCAAAGCCCGTCAGGCTCTCAGTTCCCTGCTTGATCGTTTGCAATCAATTGCCGAGGAAGGGCAACGACGAGGCGAGGTGCGTGCCGATGTCGATTCGGCGAAATTGGCCACCTTGATTGCGAGTACGCTTGAAGGCAGCATAATGGTGAGCCGTCTGCAGAAGAAGGAAGAGCCTCTTGACCTTGCCGTCCGTCATCTGGAGGAATATCTCGATACTAAAGTTCGTGGCAGGAAATCGAAGGCCGGAGCCGGCAAGTCATGAGTGCTCAAGAAAGCTCCTCTGAACCCGACTTTAGGGAGCGGACAAGAACGAACGATGTTCCAATCGCGCGTCTGATTGGATTTGAGGTGAAAGACATTGCTGACGGACGGGCGACGGTCGTCTTAGCGGCCGGACCACAGCATGCAAATCCCATGGGAACGCTGCATGGCGGGATTCTTTGCGATATTGCTGATGCCGCGATGGGCATAGCGTTTGCAAGTACTCTCGCACCCCATGAATCCTTTACGACCGTGGAATTAAAAATCAATTTCTTTCGACCGGTCTGGCAGGCGCAACTCAAAGCCGAAGGAACGGTCGTGCGGCGGGGCCGAACGATCGGCTACGTCGAGTGCACCATCACCGACGAGGAAAACCGATTGATCGCGAAAGCGGCTTCCACATGTATGGCACTTCGCGGCCAGAAGGCCGAAGGCCGGTAATCCTCTTAGTGCATCGTTGATATCTGCTCATAGAACAGATCTCCAGGCTAGCCCCCAATCATTCATATTTGTCCGGTCGAACTCGTCAAACAACTTTTCTTGCTTTTTATGCGACCGCTCGGTCTCATCCGTCATCTGATCGAGCTAAGAGGCAGACATGACGAACGTTGATTGGAGGCCCTGATGCCAGAGTCTCTCGACAACCCGATCTGGTTCGCGCTGACAACGGAGCACCGGCTCCTCGCCCGCTCGCACGGCCTCGCGCGACGATATCCGCCGGACGTTTCACCGCTGGTGGCTTTACTTCATCCCACGAATGACGCATTCGCCGATTTACAGCGGCTGGTCAGTCCCGGCGAGCACGTCGCGCTATTTACCGCCAGTCCGCTCGATGTGCCCGGCGACTGGCAAGTCGACCGGTCTCGTTGGATCGAGCAGATGATCTGTGAGGCTTTGCTAGCCCCAGCGCGTGTGGCGCCGCTTCCGCTTGGCACGACGGACGTCCCCGAAATGCTGGAACTCACCGCTGCCACTGAGCCTGGCCCGTTCTTGCCACAAACCATCCAGATGGGAAGTTATTTTGGGATTCGCGCGAACGATGGGCGGTTGGTCGCAATGGCTGGCGAGCGACTACGGTCCACCGCATTTAGCGAAATCAGCGCGGTGTGCACTCATCCCGAATTTCGCGGCCGCGGATATGCGCGGGAGCTGACGACGTTTCTCGCAGCTCAGATTCTGGCGGCGGGAAAGACTCCTTTTCTTCACGTCAAGTCTGAGAATGGCGCAAAAGTGGTTTACCAACAAATTGGATTCCGTTTACGCGCGGCAATATATCTAACCGTGATTTCGCTCGTTCAGTGAAAGGCGGGTTATATGAAGCTTGTAAAAAGAACACTTTCCTTCTCGCTGCTTGCGAGCGCGATGCTGCTCGTCGGAGAGATGGATTTCGGAAGGCCGGTCGAGGCACGAAGTCTGGTTCAGAACTCTACGACGGAGACCAGCGATACTACGCAAGGCAAAATAGCACGGGCGATGTCCGCCGGCCCAGATGACATCGCCCGATCAGCTCGAATCATCGACACCGATGCGAAGGGCAATACGGTAATCCTGCGCGAGGGCAGCAACGGTTTCACGTGTATGCCTGGAAACCCCAAGGTGATTGGGGAGCCGCCCATGTGTGTCGACGCTCCTTCGTTGCAGTGGTTCGCCGACGCCAAAGCCCATAAACCCAAACCGACGAACACGGTCCCGGGCATCACTTACATGCTCGCAGGTGCTACGCAGAGGAGCGATACAGACCCCAATGACAAAACCAGTCCGGCAATCACCGTGGGGCCGCACTGGATGATCATGTGGCCGTTCGATCCGAAGACTACAGGACTGCCGACCACGCATAAGCCGACTGGAGCCTACATCATGTTTGCCGGATCGCCGTACGCGCATGTGCACATCATGGGACGTCCATAAAACTAGAAAACGACTAGCTCGTCGGTGCGTTCCGTGGTCATGAACTGTTAAAACAGATCGCCAGTTAAACGACGGGTGTATTCGGGCATCTTTGACAAGTCTCATGCAATCGCGAAGAGATTCGCATTGTCCACTTGATGGAGAAGGGCGTATGAACAATCACAGTAAAGAAGAATCTGTCAATTCCCGTCGTTCGTTCATTGCCGGGTTTGGCGGCGTACTGGCAACCGCTGCTGCCCTCAGAAGAACAATGTTTGGCGGAGATCCTAAACGCGAAAGTCTGCAGGTTCCAGCAAGTCCGCCGCCTCGGTATACGGAGCATCGTATTCCGCGAGACGGCGTTTCCCTTCATGTAGAAGACCACGGCAGCGGTAAGCCGGTGGTGTTGTTACATGGTTGGCCAGACTCTTCTTATCTTTGGCGCAACCAGATTCCATTTCTTGTCGCGAATGGCTTCCGCGCCGTCGCACCGGACCAACGTGGCTTCGGGCGCTCCGATCGGCCAGAAGGAGTGGCCGCATATTCCCTGCAGAACGCGGTCGCCGATTTGGTCGGTATTCTCGACGCGCTAGGTATCGAAAAAGCGGACATTGTTGCTCACGACTGGGGAGCCGCTGTGGCTTGGCTCACGGCTGCTGCCCACCCGAATCGCGTTCGCAGGCTTGTCGTTCTTTCGGTGCCACATCCACTTGCCCCATTTACGTTGCGGCAGCGGGAGATGGCCTGGTACATGCTGTTTTTCCAGTTCGAGGGAATCGCGGAGGCCTGGCTGCAGCGCGACAACTGGGCGCTGTTCCGCGAAATGCTCCGAGGCAATGGTGATATCGATCGTTACATCTCTGATCTGTCCCGACCAGATGCTCTAAAGTCATCGCTCAAGAGGTACCGGGCGAACGTCGCTCCGCATCTTCCGGAGTCGCCTCGCACACTGCCGCCCGTGGAAGCTCCAACGCTCGGCATCTGGTCCTCAAACGATCACTACCTCGACGGTGAACGCATGAAGATGTCGGGACAATTCGTGAAAGGACGGTGGCGCTACCAGCAGATTGATGACGCCAGCCACTGGATTCCATTGGACGCGCCCGACCGGCTGAACCGGCTCCTCATCGAGTGGCTGGGCTGAAGTGAGAAACAATTGGCAGCATGAATATTGCGATTAGCGGCACCGGACTTGGCTATTGGCGATCTGGTTATGACCACTTGATGGTCAAACCGCAATTTCATCCAGTAAAGGACAACGCATCGCTCGAGATGCAGAAAGTGAAGAGAGATTCAAGTGGGAAAAACATATAAAGCAGTCGAGGTCTCGGCACCCGGCAGCCTTCGCATAGTCGAACGAACAATTCCTGAACCCGGGCCTGGCCAGGTTCGCATCCGGGTCGAAGCATGCGGAATCTGTCACACTGATGCCGCCACTGTGATGGGAGCCTATCCCGGATTAACTCTGCCGCGTGTTCCAGGACATGAAGTTGTCGGCCGCCTTGAAGCTCTGGGCGCCGGCGTGTCCAAATGGAAAATCGGTCAACGGGTTGGTGTCGGCCTAGTCGCCGGAGAAGACGGAGTGTGCGAGTCGTGCCGGCGCGGAGACATCGTGAATTGTAAGAGCCCTGTAGTGTCGGGAGTAACCATGGATGGTGGGTATGCGGAAGTGATGGTCGCGGAAGCGCGCGGCATCAGTTCTGTGCCGGATGAACTCACGTCCGCCGAGGCCGCTCCTCTCCTCTGCGCGGGGATTACAACCTACAACGCTCTTCGCAATGCCGGCCTGCGCGGCGGAGATCTGGTCGCCGTACAGGGCGTTGGTGGACTTGGGCATCTTGGCATCCAGTTTGCGCGGCATATGGGATTCCGCACGGTCGCAATCGGGCGTGGACGCGACAAGGAAAAGCTGGCGAAAGACTTGGGAGCGCACGTCTACATCGATACCACTGCCGAGGATGCTAATGCGGCCTTGCAGCGAATGGGCGGGGCAAGGGCGATTCTCGCCACCGGAACCAGCGGTGATGCCATGGGAACACTTGTGTCCGGTCTTGCCGCCCGCGGCAAGTTCATCGTGGTGGGCGTACCGCAGGACGAGCTTAGGTTGAATGCGTTCCCGCTCGTCTTTGGAGGGCGCTCGATCTACGGGAGCCTGACGGGAACGCCGATTGATGGGGAGGATACGCTTGCCTTCAGTGTTCTGGAGAACATCCGACCGATGATCGAGACAGTGCCTCTCGAACAGGCTTCCGATGCTTACGCTCGAATGATGCAAGGCAAGGCCCGCTTCCGCATGGTGCTGGTTATGGGGCAATAGGGACTTTTTGGCCGATCAGCAGAGGTAGGGGCCGCATGGCTTCCACATCAAGGGCAGCCATAACCCGCGGGAGCATAAGCATAAGCAAAGCTGAGACCGAATCGATCTCAGAATAAGCCCTCTTTCTCGATGTCCATCCTTGATGCAGCCCCGGCAATCGGCCATCTCCCTGGCGCCGGGGAGACGCCTTGACTCTCAGAGTGGCCACCGGCACGAACAGCAGCGAAGTGCCGCTTCCGTCAGCGGCCAGAACCAGGGCTGTTTTTCTGACAGAGTACTGAAGAGACCGTGTGGTCGCAGAATATTCCCGAAGGACGCCCTTCAACACGAGCGCAACCTAGTCCGTTCAATTCTTAACCGTAACCAGTTCACAAAGAGTTGCCGTAAGGATTTCCTCTCTCGCGTTTTGCATTTCCACTTCAGAACGTTGGCGACGGAATTGCTGGCTGAATCCTCCTTGTGGGTCTTTCATCCAAAGCAGAGTGCAGCAGGTCTGGGTGCGCGCAGCGTTTACCATAAGCGAGGAGCCCGGTGGATGTTTGAGAGTATTCTTTGTCAAGTTACGGAACATGATCCCGACGTTCTAGAGTCCCTAATCGCGCTCGCAGTTGAAATTGCTCGCGAAGGCCGAGAGGGAAGGCGCGTTGGCGCCGAGGTGTGCATCAGCCGCTGGTTCGGCTCAGTATGTGTGCCACCGAAGCCAAGTTTCATCTAGCGACCGGCGATTCGACATTGCACAACAACTGGAACGTGCGGAGCCAGTCCTTGACGTCTATTTAAATATTCCCCGGGATGCATTGCATGAAGAAAATTGGCCTCCTCTCATTCGGTCATTGGACACCTTCACCGCAGTCACGAACGCAGTCCGCGGCCGACGCGCTCCTGCAGTCCATTGACCTCGCCATGGAGGCCGAGCGCCTCGGAATGGACGGAGCCTACTTCCGCGTTCATCACTTCGCGCAGCAACTGGCATCCCCCTTTCCACTACTCGCGGCGGTCGGTGCTAAAACGCGAAAGATTGAAATTGGCACCGCCGTGATCGACATGCGGTACGAGAATCCTCATTACATGGCGGAGGATGCCGGCGCTGCGGATCTAATCTCTGGCGGCCGACTGCAGTTGGGAATCAGCCGGGGTTCTCCCGAGCAGGTCATCGATGGTTGGCGCTATTTTGGCTACCGCCCGACAAAAGGCGAGGACGATGCAGATATGGGCCGGCGGCATGCCGAAGAGTTTCTTGAGTTGCTGCGCGGCAAGGGCTTCGCGCAGCCTAACCCACGTCCAATGTTTCCCAATCCGCCAGGGCTTCTGCGTCTTGAGCCATACTCTGCAGGCTTGCATGATCGAATTTGGTGGGGATCTGCTTCCAACGCGACGGCAGAATGGGCCGCGAAGCTAGGCATGAACCTGCAGACCTCCACTCTCAAATTCGACGAGACCGGCGAGCCGCTCGGCATCCAACAGGCCGCCCAGATTCGCGCCTTTCGCGCAGCATGGAAGGAAGCTGGGCACACGCGTACTCCGCGCATTTCTGTTAGCCGCAGTATTTTTCCGTTGCTCGATGACCGTGACCGACGATATTTCGGACAAGGCTCTCGTGAAGAGGAGGACAAGATCGGGTTCCTCGACGAAAATACACGGGCGATCTTTGGCCGCAGCTACGCTGCTGAACCGGAGGTTCTCATCGAGCAACTCAGGAAAGACGAGGCGATCGCGGAGGCCGACACGTTGCTGCTAACCATCCCAAATCAACTAGGTGTCGCCTATAACGCGCACGTCATGGAGGCAATTCTGACTACGGTCGCCCCAGCGCTCGGTTGGCACTAAATTCTCGCCGCATTCCAGGAGCTGTTTCCCAGAAAGAGCGTGGCGTGGACGCTGCCGCGACAAGGCACTGGCCGCGACTGCTTGCGCGAACAAACTCCACCAAGGACAGGCAGATGTTCTCCGCGCCACATCGGATTGAGATTTTGCTGCACAGTCCGATCCGAGAAGATGAGGGCGGCGGCTCTTTCGTGTTCTGCAAGAAGCTGTTAAGATAATTTTGTGACGACGATTTGCTCAAATTCTTATTGGCGGTTCATTAGCAGTGTCGGCCCGAGTGGATGCAAGCTGGGTCCCCCGCCCCGAGCAGATTGGGCATTTTATGCAATTTCGCGCAAAGCGGCATAAACACTGACGATTGCGCATCTTGTGATTTGGCAAGTGGGGACGTAGTTCAGTTGGTTAGAACGCTGCCTTCTCGTTTCTTCCTTTCTTATCTCACTAGAAACAAAAGACTTACAGAAACGCGTGGAAACCGCACTGTCACCAACTGATTCTTACCGCCCTCTTCTTATATGTAGCGATACAGGTTGGCTATACCTCTGAGGAAAGTATCAATAGCTGGGTCGGCTGCAGAAACCTGCAGTGGTCTCTATCAGACTGCGCGCTTCCCGCTAGCGCAATTCAATAAAGGAACATCATAGTGTCGCCGTGGAAAGGCGATTCCACCTCTGCATGTACTGATGCGGTCAATCCGAGATTTGCACGCGTGGATTTTCGGAGTGTTCAATTTGCAGCCAAGAAAGCAGACGGACAAGCCACAATCCTAAGGTTGCGAGGGTTTGAGGTCATCACACCAGAAGGTTGGGAGCCGGACATTTGGACGATGGTCCTCTCGACCAATACCATCGTATGGATTGAACTTGGATTCCCGAAACTACTCGTTTGAGCAAGCTGACCGAAGGCTATGCGGAACCATTCCTGACTCCGATGAGGCGACCGACCAAGCTTTTGGCGCGATGGTGAGCTTGCTCAAGAACGATTCAAAGACACGGATGGTCAACGACATCAAGACGGCTGCCTGAACACAGAAATCCGTAGAGCACGCTCAGTACCAGGAAGAAACTCATGTGTGCAAGCGCGAAGGCAATTAACCCAAGTGAGTTTATATTGCGAGATCCCGCGATTCCTTCATCTGTCAGCGGCAAGACCAGGAAGGCATTTAGGAACCAGATGGCCGTGCCATACGCGACGCCCTTGAAGAAAGGGCGGCCAGGGAGCTTCGGTTCGAGTACCAAGGCATAGAAAATTGCCATCACCAGACCCGTGACGATATGGAATACGGCCTGAGAGACGGGCAGTGTAAGAATTTTCCAGCCATCCATGAAGGAAAGAGACGGAGCGACACGGTGAATGATCTTTGTGAACAGGAGGAATAGGCCGCCATGCGCGGTGCGGATACCAGATGCGCTCGCAATTGACAATAGCGCCATATTCGCAGCGAGCGCGATCATGCCGGCCAGAAGACCGGCGAGCACTCGGAATAGCAGAGTTTTGTTACTAGATACGACTACCACTGAGCTAGCCACGCCGCCAACGCGGAAGTGACTCCTAATTCTAGCCAACGCCGACGGTTCAATTCGAAGCAACGAACCCGATCAAGAGCCATGGCATCTCCTTTTCAACAGTCTTCCCGGTTAACATCGTGATTGAGTCTCATTGCGACAAAACGCGTCCCTTTTGTCGGAATCGCGTCAAGAAGTCGGCGACGCGATGTCTCGCTGGATTGACAATCGGCGGCGCTCTTAATATCTTGCACGCCTGATCGATCGCGCATGCCCGTTCTGCAAAGTTCCATTGGTGACACACATGCCTTCTGTGGCCGTTCCGAGCCGTGCACCGTGAAAATTGTGGCCAGCATCAGAGACTCCCGAAGTCCTAACCAAAAGTGAAATCAAGTGCGTGAACGCCAAGATCGAGGAACTCGATTTCGAAGGTTCGGTCTACGATTGGACCTTTTTGCCGGATGAGCTGATAGAGTCGGGGCTCTCGAATTTCGCCGGAGCCGTCTGGAGCCGTGTCGACGCCGGAGTTTTCCCCGGGAGCGGCGCCATCCAGTCTCACGACAAACCGCACGGGCTTGCCGTCCTTCGCGGGAGCCAGAACCAAGTTCAGGTCGCGGCTGTGGAACCGGAACACAACCTTGCCCGGCGCTGCCTGCAGCACGGCGCTCTCGGCATTGACATTCCACGACCCGCTCAATCCCCAATGATTTAAAGAAAGTTTCATGGGCGCACTGAAACTCTGAATTGAATCTTTGTGCACCTTTTCGGGCGAGGCGAAATTTTGCGCCTGGCGATAGCCGATATAGGTTTCGGGAGATCGCTCATCCGTCCAATCGGGTGCGCCCTCGATACCAACACCGGATAGGCTGGTCGTGCCAGAAGCTAGGCCAGTTGCTCCGTTTTCCTTCAGGAGTTCCTGGATGACGCTTTCGATTTCGCCATAAGCGCCTTCTCCAAAGTGGTGGTACCGAATTCGTCCTTTCGCGTCGACGAGATACTGCGCGGGCCACGCTTCATTGTTAAACGATTGCCAGATCGTAGTCTTGCTGTCGATGGCGACCGGGAAGGTAACGTCCAAAGTGCGCACGGCATTTTCTACGTTTATCGGTTCGTGCTCGAACGAAAACTCCGGCGTGTGGACACCGATCACTACAAAGCCTGCATCGTGATATTTTGACGCCCAGCTCCTCACGTAGGGCAAGGGCCGTAGAGAGTTGATGCAGGTGTAAGTCCAGAAATTAACCAAAACAACCGTTCCGCGAAGCGACTTACTGCTCAATGGAGCGGAGTTGAGCCAGCCGATGGCGCCGTCCAAGTCAGGCATGGCGCCTTCGTCGTTGACGAAAGGCTGGGAAGCGGCATTCGCCGTCTTGACGACAGAAAAGCTTGTGAGTAAACCCGTGCTCCATCCAGTCAGGACAACGACGATTCCCATGATCACAGCCACGCTCGGAGCGCAACGGACCCATTCCTCAAAATGCAAATAATTTTTCATTGCGGACACCCCTAGCTACCAGAGCCTGAAATCGCTCAAATCGATCGACACCATCAACCTATCGGTGAGTGGCGTCAAGTTGCCTGCACGCATATATGCGCGTCTGGTCGTCGGCAGCTTTATCCCTTCAACTTCTATGAAGTTTGAAACATACTGTGTGGCTGCGAAGCCACCCGATGCGTTGACGTGGTAATCATGGCGCCGTAGGAGTCCGTCCGCCCCGAAGTAGAAATCCTGCTCTTTACTGTGACTTGCGATATTAGGGGGAAACGTCGCGCGCAAGCCTCGCCATTCCTCATCATCCTCTTGCCAGGATGGAATCTCGACAACATCAAAGCCTGGCCAAGCGAGGAGAAATGGCACGTTCAAATAGGTCCAGAGTGCGTACCCGTTGAAGTAAGCGCGATCCAATGCATCCCAGGGCGCGTTCGTATCCTTACCCTCTGCATGTTCCGCCGGATCAAATCGCTCCGCCACCAACCTGCCGTCGACAGTGACAATAGCCACCCGATTGGCCGTAAAGTCAGTCAGCTTGTCTGGAGCGCCGTATGGAAAAACCGAGGACCACTCCTTATCCAGCGATGCGGACATTTGCCGGGGAGAAGGATCCTGCGGTACACCCTTCATCTCCCATAGATCACCTCCACTGCGGATCGTAGCTGATATCTTTGTGAATCGATTCCATCGGGTCAGTCCGCCGTGTGCATCCAGCACTTCTTTCAGTAGTGGGGTCATGTCTTCACTCCCGTCCTTGTATACGGTTCGCAGGCTAGGTAGAGCAGAATCGTTGCTCATGGCGTTTCACTCCTCGATATGGACATACTTCTGTTGCAGAAACTCTTCTCCTGCGCGACTACCCCGATCAAAAAGCGTCCACGTCGATGACAGCTTTGGCAAAGGCCTGTGGAGCTTCTTGGGGCAGATTGTGACCAACGCCACCGGTGATAAGCCGGTATTCATATTTGCCCGAGAACTTCGAGCGATAGGCTGCGGAATCCGGGTGTGGTGCTCCGTTCGCGTCGCCTTCCATCGTGATCGTGGGCACGGAAATGGCCGGGCTTTGGGCAAGTCGCTTATCCAGTTCGGCATATTTCTTCTCGCCTTCCGCCAAACCTAGCCGCCAGCGGTAATTGTGGATCACGATGGCGACGTGATCCGGGTTGTCGAACGACGCTGCGCTGCGATCGAACGTGGCATCATCGAAGTTCCACTTCGGCGAAGCGAGCTGCCAGATGAGCTTATTAAAGTCGTGCCGGTATTTGTCATAACCTGCGCGCCCTCGCTCTGTCGCAAAATAAAACTGGTACCACCACTGGAGCTCAGCGTTTGGTGGCAACGGCGCCTTGCCGGATTCCTGACTGCCGATCAGATAACCGCTGACCGAAACGATCCCCTTGCAGCGCTCCGGCCAAAGCACCGCCATGATGTCAGCGGTCCGCGCGCCCCAATCGAAGCCAGCGATGATCGCTTTGTCGATCTTGACGGCATCCATGAAATTGATAATGTCGACAGCGACCACGGACGGCTGCCCGTTCCGAAATGTATCGTCAGAGAGAAAACGCGTGGTGCCATAGCCGCGCAGGTACGGCACGAACACGTGGTACCCCGCCGACGCCAATAAAGGAGTGACATCGACAAAGCTGTAAATATCGTAAGGCCAGCCATGCAGGAGAATCACGGGAGTACCATCGGTGGGACCTGCTTCAATGTAGCCGACGTTGAGGAGACCGGCATCGATTTGCTTGATGGGCCCGAAGGAACCATTCGAGCCAGGTACGTTCTGCCTGCTGGATTGTGCCTCAGCAAGGCCGCTCACCGCCAATGTAACGGCAGCAATGATAGTGACAGCGGTGGCGATCGCCAGAGGCCAATTGCGCACGCAGCTGCGACCAATTCTGATTTGTTCAGACATTTTAATTTCCTCCAATTGCATTAATTTAGTCTTGCCTGGCCCGCCGCGCGTTCTGGACAGGCGAAAGGATTACTCGGCGCGCGTCCCCGCCGCCACCCACACCTTCCCCGGCGCTACCAGATCCGTGTTCGGCACCTCTGTCATCAGCCGGATTCGCTGCCATCCCGCCTTCTTCTGCGGCTTCGCCAGAAACGTGAGCAGGTACTGGTGCGCCAGCCGTTTTCCCACATCGTCCAGAAACGGAGTGAACGACACCGGCGACCCCGTGAACCCTATGTAATAGGCCTCGCCTCCCGTTTCATCCGCTAGTTGCGACAGATATATCTGGCCCCAGTACGTCTGCCAATAGCTGTGACCGAAATGTCCTACGCCGGGTGTATATATCGCCGAAACTGTGATGCCGGCGCGCAAGGCGTTGTCGATCGCTTCATCGAGGTACGGGTCCTGCAGGTCTCCCGTACCGTACAAGTGGTCAACTCCGTCCGTCGCCACAATCACCGCTCGCCTCGCAGGGGTCGTGGGCCAGCGCTTAACCAGGTCGGTCAGCGAAAGATACGGGCTCGCGTTAACCCCTCTTATTCCCAGCGGAAGGCGCAACGCTTTTGCCGCCAGCGAGTGATCGCTCGTCAGATTCTGGACAACTTGAGCAACACCGTCACGCATATAGGCCACACCAACTGTCGTCGTGTCTGGCTGTGAGCTGATGAAGTTGCGCAGATCATCGAGCTGTGTACCCAGTGTGGTGTTGGATCCATCGTCCAACAAAATCATCATCTCCAGGGCAGCATGTTCGCCCTGAGCCGGGACCCAGTCGACCACCGGGTCACGATCGCGCCCCTCATGCACCATCACGTCTTCGCGGTTGATCACCGGGAGTTCCTTTCCCTTGTGGGCCTCAACCGTGACCACGACGTGCACGGGAACTCCCGCGGGCTGCTGGGCTTGTGCACCGGCGACAATGATTGCGACTGCGAATACGGCTAATGTGAACTGACGGTTCATTTTCATGGCTTGCCTCTTTCCTGTGTGAAGTCTCTCAACGAATTCCGCCCGCACTCCTCTCAGAGCTCCAACGCGGGCTGGTCCTGTTCACCCTCAGCGTCAGTCGAGACGCTGACCTCAAGCCACGCCTTGGCGTCGGACTCCCGCTTGTCATCGGCGGCCCGGGCATACCTCACAGCGTCGCTGCCGAGCAGCAGGTGAGTCGGAAGCTGCTCTTTGGTAGCGAGATGCAGGATGACCTGGGCGACCTTAGCAGGGTCACTCGTCTCATGTCCCCAATACGTTGCAAGCGTTCTAAGCAACGCGCCGACAGACGGCTCATACTCCGGCAAAAGCTTCGGGACATCCGCAACCGCGCGATTGCCCCAGTTGGTTCTCATGCCACCCGGTTCCAGAGCGCATACCCTTACTCCGAAGGATGCAACCTCCAGAGCAACGGCTTCGGTGAAGCCGCCTACGGCCCATTTCGCGGCATGATAGGAGGCACTTCCCGGGGTTGCAAGCCGGCCGCCGACCGATGAGATCTGCAAAATGCATCCACTCTTTTGCTGACGCATGGTTGGAATGGCAGCTCGCGTCATGGAAACGACCCCAAAGAAGTTCGTCTCAATCAAGGCGCGAAATCTCTCTGAACTCACCTGCTCAAACGGGGCCGTGTCCCCATATCCGGCATTGTTGACCAAAACATCTAACCGCCCGAATAGGTCGATAGCCTTGGCGACTGCGGCTTTCGCGGCTGCCTCATCAGCCACATCGAGGGGAGCGGTACACACTTGTTCGCCATACCGCTCTACAAGATCGTTCAATTGCCGCGAATCGCGAGCCGTTGCCAGCAGGCGATCACCAGATGCAAGAACTGCCTCTGCGATTTCGCGGCCCAAACCACTTGCGCTTCCCGTTACCAACCATACTTTGGACATCAGAACCTCCGTTCAGCGAATTCGGTTTCCATCTCGATATGTTGGTCGCGATCCTTGCCGGGTTCGGACCTAAATCCGCTTTGTTCACAACGTCATCCTTAGCAATGACGAACGTCGCTTGATACTTCATCTCCTAACTTAGAGACGCTAATGCCCCGCACTATACCGTCAGAGGGCAGCTTGCGTGGTCGCATTGGCATGCGCTCTCGACTTCTTCGTTCCCAGCATCCCGACAGCCTCAACGCAATATTCCTGGCCTGGGGCAACGTCACAACGACAAGGCATATGCGCGCACTTGGTCTTCTCTTGATTTGCCATTTGCAATTTCCTCCTCTTCAAATTCCATTTCTCTTGCTCTCTTTCATAGTGTTCTTCTCTTGCCTCTTAGCGCACTGATCTGAACGCAGTTCGGATCTCCTCGGAGAAAAGTTCCGGCTGTTCCCAGGCCGCGAAGTGACCCCCCTTGGCGGCTTCATGAAAGTAGTACAGCGACGGATAGGCCTGGCGTGACCAGCTTTCCGGCGCGCGATAGATCTCGTGTGGGAACACCGTGATGGCTACTGGCACTTTGATTTGACTGGTCTTCTGTGCTGCGGCGCTGAAGTTGTTGTTGTTGTTTTCCCAGTAGAAGCGTGACGAAGAGGCGCCTGTGTTGGTGAGCCAGTACAGCGTGATGTCGTCGAGTATTTCGTCGCGACCGATCACTCGATCGGGATGGCCGTCGCTGTCGCTCCACTCGGCGATCTTTTCGTACGTAAAAGCGGCCAGGGCACTGGGCGAATCGGTGAGCGCGTAGCCGATGGTCTGCGGACGGGTCACCATCATCGCGCCGTAGGCCGCGTTTCTTCCGAAGAAGGTACTCAGGGCGTTGTATGCCCTCAGTTCAGGGGCGGTCAGCCCGGTGGGCGCCGGATCACCGCTGTTGATGCCTTTCACAAGGTTGGCCGGAATCGTGGCCGGCATGGTGAGATGGATGCCGAGCAATCCAGGAGGCGCCTGGCGCGCCAGTGCGTCGGAGATGACGGAGCCGTGATCGCCACCCTGCGACACGTAACGGGTGTAGCCCAAACGCTTCATGAGCACGTCCCAGGCCCGCGCCACGCGGTCGGGATTCCAGCCGAGATCGGTCGGCTTGCCCGAGAAGCCATAGCCGGGGATCGTGGGGATCACGACATCGAACGCGTCTTGCGCGCGACCGCCATAGGCGAGGGGGTCGGTGAGCGGTCCTATCACCTTCAGGAACTCCAGCGGCGATCCGGGCCAGCCGTGGGTGAGGATCAGCGGCAGCGCGTTCGGTTCGCGCGAGCGCACGTGGATGAATTGGATATCCACGCCGTCGATTGTGGTCACGAATTCCGGCAGTGCATTCAACTTCGTTTCTACGTTGCGCCAGTTGTAGCCGTTGCCCCAGTACTGCAACAGCGCCTGCACCTCCGCCGACCGGATGCCTTGGGATTCGTCAGTGACCGTTTCCTTGTCAGGCCAGCGCGTAGCCGCGATACGTTGGCGGAGATCAACGAGTTGTTCTTCCGGAATGCTGATGTGGAACGGTCGGATTGAATCGTCTTCGGCCGCTGCGGTCTGTTTCGCGGCAAGCGGACCGGTGACAAACGCTTGCGCATCGACGATCCGAACGGCCTGTGCATAGCTGGCAGCGGCAAGCAGGAGAAGCAAGAAGGTACCGCCAACCGCGGACGGGGCAAGAAAGCTGCGCCGGGTGCAACTGGAGACGTCTTCATGCTTCGCACGAAGTTTGGGAGTGGGCTGTATTCTTTCGTTAGTCATGGTGGATTCCTTTTCTTTTGGCGCTCGTTTCCGATTGCATCCGGCGCTATGAGTTCATCAGGACACAAGCGTTGAATCGAAACAATTGAACGATGGTATTGGCGATACCTGAGTACCAGTTGTCGATTCGCCGAGTGACCTCTGACAATGCAGTGCAACATTCAGCCGATTTGCCAACCGAACCGAGGCTGTGATCGTGATAGCCCGCCAATCTCTGGGCGTAGATCGAGGCGATACATCCATTAACCCCGATTCGTCGAGCCAATCCTCTGCCGACATTCTGGCCTGATCTGCACCGAACAACTCTGCTACCGCCGCGATGAACGCTGATAACTCGCGCTCGGCTAAGTGCGTCTGGTCGGTGTACAACGAATTGGATGATTCACTCTGCGTCATGATGTCCTCTTCAAGGGTTCACTAGAACCCTTTCGATGAACGGCCTGCCGTAGCGCGACTCGCGATGGATCGTTGCGGTCGCTGATGCTACTCGAACGCGAAGATGAGCTAGGTCCAAGCCCAACAAGTTACTCCTTACTCATCGTCGGATCAGTGGCAGGAGACATCGCTGTTGCGGGTTTGTCTTCTTCCGCTTTGATCGCGGATTTGAACCCACGAATGCCTTCACCGATCCCTTTGCCTAACTCCGGCAGCTTTTTGGGGCCGAAGACAAGCAGGGCGATACCAAGAATGACCAAAAGATGCGTGGGTTGAAACAGTCCTTCAAACATGGTGCGCTCCTTAAGCTGTCTCCTTCTACTGAGTCCTCTGAAACCGCTTGTCGGGCTCATTTGTTAAACAGATGGGCCCGCTGCATGACACGGGTCACGCCCTGGCACGATTGAGTACAGTGGGAGAACCGGCCGATGTTTTGCCGGAACTCCCACGGCGTAATGGCAAAGTCGCTAGACTTCGCGCTGTGCGGCGTCTGCCGCCGTTGCCAGATTGGTCATGAACGTGAAAAACGCATCCGACTGCCCAATAAAGAGGCCCATGCCCGTTAGGAATTTAAGGGCTCCGGTGGCCACTCCCGTGGTGTTAGTCGGACGAACTACAGAGCACGCCGGCAGGCTCGTGCTGATGAAGGGGCAAGGTTCCGGCATGATCAGGTTTGTTTGGAACATCTCCCTCACTGCCTTGCCTTTGGCCCCGGTATTAGGGTCCACGCCACTGTTGAGGTCGGGGAATGTCAGGCCATTGGTGGGATCGGTAAGCGGCAGCGCATAGCCAGCGGTTTCTGACAAGGTCTGAAAATGCATGAGCTCAATCGGTCCCATGCTGATGAGAAGTCGTAGCACCTCCACGCTGGTAGCTCTTTGTGCCATCGCCAGGCGCAAACTGCCGCCGCCTTGTTCCACAGTAGGGATATGGAAGGCCGCGGTGTTGGCAATTGCCTGAATGTGGTTGTGTGGGTACAGGTCGTCGTCTGTCCTTGGAATGGCGGGAAACGTTCCGTTGAACAGATCCGGAACCGCCTGCTCGAAGGTGATGGGGTTCACGTCGGGGTTATTTGCACTGCTGCGGTAACGAGTCCACCAACTCGTGTTCAGCGTCAGCTGCATCAGGTTCGTAAGCCGCAACTTTCCGCTGGATCCTGTCGCGGTGCTTCCCTGTAAGGTACGGAACGGTTCCATATCCACGGGGTCGGCGCCATTAGCAACAAGATATGCATTCAGGAAATTCTGATGGCTCATCTCGTCGTCGGCGATATCATGAATGTACTGAGAGAAATTGGGATCGATTCTTCGCAGAGCACGGGTATAGATTCGATTTCCGCATCCTCCAGAAACTTCGTCGTCCCGTAGTCCGCCCAACTCGTTGTATTGGGTGTAAAAATCAGCCTCAAGGGCTTCTCCTGCAGCCAGGAACTGTAGGAGGGCAACGTCGCCTGCCGTGAGGCTACTGTCGGGGCTCGCTTGCGCAGACGCCTTGGTGGCGCGAGCGAGCAAGCCGGTTCCCATGGTTACTGCCCCGGCGGCTGCCAATCCGGTTCTCAGAAAGCTGCGCCGGTTCGAAGGACTGCTGATCATACTTCCGTCATTCTTCATTTTGTTTCTCCTTCACAAAGGTTTGTGGGTGTCGCGCTCGGTAGCATTTGCGCTGCCCTCTGCGCGATAGTTTCGCGTGTTGAACCAACATGACGTCATAGACTGCTTGCCGTCATAACCGATCCATTGCGTGCTCATCACATCACAGGCGTAAGTGCGCGGCAATTAGACGAAGGTTTCGACGATGCTTTCGTATAGGTTCGAGGATGCGTCGGCTTATCGACGGTTTGCTGACTAGACAAGCAAACCTGAAGTCTTCACAAAAGAGTGTCTGTGTCGCGTTGTCGAGTTACTTAGTTCCGAGGTGAGTTCCGCTTGGAGGCATGATGCACCTCCTGCGCAACTCAGCGCGGAGCGCTCTTCGCCCGATCCGTGCCGGGACGAATCAACCGTAATCGTTGTCGATTCATGCGAAGGTATTGTCAATACCAACGTGCAATTGCTCGCCTCCTAAGGTTCTGGTGTGATATCGGCGAAGCGACTGCAGGCTCATCGCTTGACTGACGATTAAAACAACGCGCCACACAGCGCTTGTACTGGAGGATAAGAAGATGCAAACAGCACAGTTACACGTTGAAGCCGATGAGTGCGTCGGAAGTCCAAGCCCTCATCAGGAAGCCACCCAAGCATTCGCGCACATTTTATCCAGCGAGTTGCCGTTGCTTTACCGCAGGGCGTACCGGCTCTTGGGCAATGCCGTCGATGCCGAAGATGCATTGCAAGATGCTCTGCTCGCGGCCTATACGCACCTGGACCAGTTCAAAGGCAAATCTCGAATGTCTACCTGGATGACAACCATCGTGCACAATTGCGCGAGAATGCAGCTGCGCACTCGGTGCCGCCGTCTTCTTGTTCCTCTCGACGACCGAACCGGGGATTCCGACGAACAGCCGTTGTACGAGGGCTTGGCGGATCACGGACCTAGTCCAGAGCATGAGTGCAGCAATTCCGAGCTGAGCAGGCGCTTGGAGCGTGTTCAGCGTCAACTCTCCCCCAAGCTGCGCCGGACATTTCAGTTGCGCGACATCGACGGGTTATCGATTCGGGAGGCTGCGCACTTGTTGGGAGTGCCCACTGGAACGGTGAAGGCGCAGTCGTCACGCGCACGCAGGAAAGTACTGGATTTACTGCGCCGTACGCTGAAGCGACAAACTCGAAATCACTCAGGATCGACTTCCACGGGATTCGCTCGGGACAGTTCGGGACATGCTGCACAGCATCGAAGGTCGGATTAAGCGTCGCTTAGCGACAGGAGGGACAACAATATGGAAACGTTGGGAAGTGTTTTAGCGCGGTTGGAAAAAGAGGGTGCAGCCCTCGGACATTTCAATGTTGCCGATTTGGTTTTGTTGAAGGCCATTCTTGCGGCCGCGGCGGAAGTCAGGGTCCCGGTCATTATTGGTGCATCCGAAGGCGAGCGAGCTTTCTTTGACACACACGGGCTTGCAGCCATTGTAAGAAGCCTGCGCGAAGAATCCGGTCTGCCGGTTTTTCTCAATGCAGACCACACACATTCGCTGGCGAAGGCTGTGGAGGCCGTGAAGGCAGGTTTTGATGCTGTGGGCGCGGATTTCTCGGTTTTGCCTTTTGCAGAAAACGTGTCGCGGACAAAGGAAGCTGTTGACGCGCTCAGGGCGATTAATCCCTCCGTCCTTGTGGAAGGAGAGATCGGCAACATCGGTGCCGGCTCCGAAATCCACAGCACAATGCCGCAGGGATCACGGAACCTCACAACACCGGAGGAAGCGCGACAATTCGTTGATTCCACGGGCGTCGACGTGCTCGCTCCTGCAGTCGGCAACATGCACGGCATGCTCAGAACTATGGTGCAAGGAACAGAAAAGAAGCGGCTGAATCTTGAGACAATCGGTGCGATCAAGAAAGCCACAGGAGTATTTCTCACTCTGCACGGTGGGTCGGGCACCGAGGATAGCGACTTCCGGAACGCGATCGCCGCCGGGATCAACATCATTCACATCAATACCGAACTTCGCGTCACATGGCGGCGATCGCTGCAAGACAGTCTCAGCCGGCATCCGAATGAAGTCGTGCCATACAAGATTCTGCCAACCGTCGTAGATTCCGTGAAGCAAGTTGTAAGTTCTCGTCTGAGACTATTCAGAGGTCAACGACCGCGTGACGAACCTCCACTCGCGACAGCGTCGTAAAAGGGCGATACTAAGGTATCGCCTATACCATCGTCCAATTGTTTAAGTTCAAGCTTTCTGGTCTGATGCCGTCGTGGCGACAGCTCAAAGTCAATCGTTGCCAGAAAAGGTTTGATGATCAGACCTGAGGATCCTATGGCTGAACAGCTTATGTTTCGTAACGAGTTCAATCGCCGTCATTGGCTTAAGGCGGGATCAATTATCGCGATGGCCGTGTCACTGCCTAAAGCCTTTTCTGCGGAATCGGAAGCTCAGAAATGCGCAGCTCCGATTCCTCAAAACCATGAGCCCTCCAATGGAGGGCCGTGCCCTTACCCAATCCCATGGCTGGACAAGAACGGTAGCCACAACCAGCCAGCCATGCCGAATGTTGAGCTCTCAAGCATCTACCATTTCAAAGGAAAACTGGGCCGTTGTAACGGTTTCCATGGAATGGGCACTGACAACAAGGGCAATCGGCTCGCTTGGGGTACGGCAACAACCGATTACAGCTACATGGCGGGAGAATATTGGGCGGCGCGGCAAGCGCAACAGGCGGTATTCGCCCACACTTGACTTACCGTATTCAAGGGACCGGCGGTCCCAGCCAACCAGATTCATGATTTTCATTCGCCTATTTCGCCCGAAGGTCTTTACTGGGTCACGCCGGTTCCTTCGAGCGGGATCACATTCGGCCAGGACGGCAAGACAGTTGTGGTCCAGATGAAGGATATTCCTATCATCGACCAGCCACGCTGGCCGGCGATCGACGCAGAATCGACGCCGGCATTCCTTGAGTTCAAGCTGGTTTTCAAGTCTACTGAAGAACCGGTCAAGTACGAGGATGCCTCGCGCCAATACCGGTTCGAAGGCTTTAAGGCAACGGCACAACTCGAGGCTTCAGTCCGCGTGCCTTCCATCGATTTCACATTCACAACTGATCCATTGGAGAGTTCCAGCTGCGATTTCGCGGTGATGGGAACAGAAGCTAACGGTAAGTATTACCAATCCTGAACGTCGCACATCGCACACATCTTGTGGCTCAGATGTTTTGTCTTGCGATTCGGGACAATACCTCATCCCGTCCGCGCCTCAACCTGTCCGACCCGAAATTGATCTGCGTGACGATAACGGCCCTGATCGATTCGCAGAATGTCGTGAATCTCAGTGCCCGCGCAGACGAGTTTCGGTCAGCAAATCGAAAGTGTGATCCGAAGGTGTCGCTTATACCATCGTCCAATTGTTTCGCTTCAAACCTTCTGGTCTGATGCACCCCATGGCGACAGCTCAAAGTCAACGGCTGCTGAATCTTCCTAACTTTGGAACGCACACAGTTTCGAGCATCGACGAATACTTGCGTGAGCGTTTGATGCCGGCAGAATGTGCGATTCCGCACATTCCCGGCATCGAGATGTTTGGGAATTCTATTCCCGAAGGAACCGTCGGTGGCGACCTGTTTGAATACATCAACTTCCAGGAGCGCTACGACATCGAGGCACGAATTCAGCAGGCTCAGCGGCTGGCGAAAGAGTTCCTCGAACCCCAACTTCCGGGCTTTCCCATGCGCAATTCGGTTGACGATCACGTGAACTGGCTAACTACACACTTCGGCTACGAGTCCAGGATGGAAAGCGAGTATAGATTCGCGAAGAGCTCCGAGCAGTTGCGAGTGGCGAAAGACCTATCCGACCTTCACTCGACCGCCGGTATTCTGGTCGTAGATGCGCAGGGACACGGAATCATCTCAGCAAAGATTGCATCCACAGTTCATGATACGTTTCACGCTCTGATGCTTACTGAACTGGATCGGTATGGCAAAACGACGCCTATGCTTTTCGACAACATCAACCTAAGGCTCGCGCAGTCAGTCGTTGCCCGAAATGAGTTGGCGGAAAATGAAAAAGAGAATGCACGCGAAAGTGCGACCATGGTGTACGGCGAAGTCCATCCCGGCGGCCATTTCCGTTTCGTCAATTTCGGGCATCCATCGCCGCTGTTGTTTTCGGCAGAAGATTCCCGATTGATGAAAGTAAGACAATGCCCTATGGCGCGATTCCTTCCACTCGGCCTACAAGTTCCGGCAGATCACCCGGACCGAACGAAGTATTACTCCCTCGGCTTACGGCAAAACGACTTCAACTCTTTGGATCCCAGGAAGATTACTCCAATGAATCCTGGGGATATTCTGGTTCTTTATACCGATGGGGTGTACGACGGGAGTGATGAAGAAGGGCTCGAGCAATTGGAAGCAATTTTGCACGAACATCAGGGGCACTCTGCGAAAGATATCTGTAACGCCTTGCTCGATTACGCGGTGTGGCAAGATGACCAGCGACGACAGGTCGGTGACGAGAATTTGATTGACGATAAAACCGTGTTTATCGTCAAACGAGCCTGATAGTTCATACTGTCAGCATGACCGCTGCAAGGTCATAGCAAACCGCCGCTGGAGCGAGACGAGTGGCATGACACTTTCCTAAAGCAGCCACGGGCATGGGTATCCTTTATCCGATCGCGGTTGATAACGATCACGCAGTGTGGCGCGGGCTTAACAGCTACACTCAAAGGGGCCTACTCCTCTTTCTTACGCCACGTGAATAGTCTTACTTCCTGGCGGGAGTTCGACCGCCATCCGCACAAGATCGGCCAAAGAATTGGCCTTCATCTTTCGCATGACCTGCCCACGGTGTACCTTCACAGTGATCTCGCTGATCCCAAGCTCTCCGCCGACCTGTTTATTCAACAGCCCGGAGACCACCAGTGCCATCACTTGGCGTTCTCGACGCGTGAGTGATGCGTAGCAGTTCCGCAGACCGCTAGTCTCCATTGCGCGGTCAAGGGCCCTGCGGCTGCGCTCGAAGCTCTCACGGATTGCTTCGAGCAGAGTGACATGGCTGAATGGATTTAGGAGAAAATCGACAGCGCCTGCCTTCATGGCTTGCACAGTTGCTGGAACATCCACATGGCCGGAAATAACAACAATCGGCACCTCGACGCGTTCCCTAGTGAGAAGCTTTTGCTCTTGCAGGCCGTTCAGAGGGAGCGCAAGGATCAGACAACTCGGTACAAGCGGCCGAGGTCGGTCAAGAAATTCTCTTGCCGACTCGAATGTCTCAAACTGCCACCCTTGGCGATCGATCAGCGATTCCAGCGCCTCTTGTCCAGAAGTATCCTCTCCTATAAAAAACACGATTGGTGTGCCGTTCGGATTGGGTCGTGACTCAAGTTTCCTGTCAAACGTCCGCGTTGCATTGGTTGCATTCCCCACAAAAAGTCCTGTTGCAGCCGAAGCCATATCCCACCTCTCAACGTTCCATTATTTTGTTTCACCAGTGATCGACCGGCGAAGAACTCTACTGGGAAGATCACGTTTTTTGCGGATCCCGTTTTCTTTCCTTTGAGCGCTTCGATGGGAGTGAGTGTGAAACAACCTGAACTCAGCCGCAACGGTAAATGGTCGGTTTGTGTCATCGACCAAAGTCGATTCGGAAATTAACCTTTTGGGGAGTGAAACGTGTATGTGTTTCTATACGTCTAGGTGTCGTCTTCCGAACAGGCGGGCATCGACGGAAAACGCGCCAGGCCCAAGCATCGCCACGGTTCCGGCGATTGTTGCCACCATAATCGGAATCCACGGATCGTTAAGGTGCGTCGCTGCGGCCCACAGTTCGGCGACAGCGATCAACGTTCCCACGAAGGGTGTCCAGAGTCCCACAAGAAAAAGCATGCCGGCGCATGCAGCAATGATGTGGGGAATCATAGATATGGAAAAAGGTGAGTCTGTGAGATGGATAACACAGAAGCGTGCCAGTATGATTGCCACTAAAACGCGCTGGATCAGAAGACCGACACCCGGCCAACGATCGGCGAATGTCGAGTAAAGTCTTTGCAAGGGCCCTCCACCGCAAGATCGTAAGGGAATTGCAAAGAGGCCGAAACGCCGGAACGTCGGAAGATTTTTCCTACTTTTGGCTACTATCGAGCTCGATAATGCCGCGCTTCAGGCCAATGGTTACAGCGTGAGCCCGATCGTTGGCACTAAGCTTAGACAAAATATTAGTCACGCGACTCTTGACGGTCGCCTCGCTGATCGAAAGCGCATCGGCAATCTGTTTATTTCCGTTGCCGGCCGCAATCAACCTCAAAACGTCGATTTCGCGTTCAGTCAGAGCGTCGTCGGTTGCGTGGTCAGCCAGTTCGGCGGCGACATCGGGTGGGATTCGTTTCTTTCCAGCATGAACGGCTCGGATTGTGTCGAGGAGTTCGTCCAGCACGTGTCCCTTAAGGACGTAGGCCCTTGCGCCAGCTTTGAGGGCGCGCACCACTTGGGCGTCCCCGGTATAGGTAGTCAGAACGATGATTCGCGCACCCGGAAACTCGCTGCAAATACGCTCTATCGCTTGAATCCCGTCCAACCCGGGCATTTGTATGTCCATCAACGTTACGTCTGGCCGGTGAGATCGAAATGCGTCAATGGCTTCTTTCCCATTCGAGGCTTCGGCAACCAATTTCAGATCCGGTTCGGCATTCACCAGCGCGGCAAGCCCTTTCCGCAGAATGGGATGATCATCCACCGTCAGGATTCGGATTAGCGTATGGCCGTTAAGCACCATTCTTCACCTTTCGAACCAATCTGGCTCGATAGCTGTCACGAAGGGTTTCGTAAGCGATAGAGGCGGGAATGAGCAGCTGCACTTCGGTGCCACCACCGGGCTCGCTCCACAAATCCAAACGGCCTCCAATTCGGTCAGCACGCTCACGGACGCCTCGGAGTCCCCAATGCCCGACTTTTCCACCTTCTCTGATGACCTTCGGATCGATGCCTTTGCCATCGTCGCGAATTCGCAACCGTAGCATGGAATCGCCGTACCGAATCTCGGCCTCGATTCGTTGTGCGTGCGCATGTTGATAAGCGTTTCTCACGAGTTCGAGTGCAATCCGACAGACTTCACTGCTGATATTTGAAGACAAGGGTTGCCGCTCGCCCTCTTCAATTAAATCGAAAATTGGCTGAGGGTCGCTTCCGTTAGCGCCAGCCAACTCTCGACTCGTCAACATCAGCAGTTCCGCCAAGTTTCCCTTCGCAATCGGCTCGGAACGCAAGCCCTGAATTGCGTCGCGACTCTCGGCGAGAGCCTTCTTCGTTTCATCGATGGCATCGTCGAGAGATCGTTTAGCTTCATCGGGTCTTCGCAGCATCAGGTTGCTAGCTGCCTGAAACTGGAACATGAGTCCATGAAAATTCTGCAGCAGAGTGTCGTGCAACTCTCGCGCAATACGCGTGCGCTCATTCACCCGCGCGTCCAAAGCGATGCTGAATTGCAGCCGCAGTTCGTGTATCCGCAATTGATAAATGCCCCAGAGCAATGCTAGAAACCCTACTCCAGACAGAACACGGAACCAGACCGTTTGGTAAAAGGCCGGGAGGACGGAAAAGTCTAGGGAGGCCCCGGCCTCGTTCCACACACCGCTATTATTGCAAGCCATGACGCGGAAGGTGTACTCGCGGGGCGCAAGATTCGAATACTCCGCCTGGCGGTCGTTGACCACCTCCCTCCAGTCCGGATCCTGCCCTTCCAACTTGTAGCGGAAGTGAATCTTCTCGGGAGCAACAAGGCTTAATGCGGTGTAATCAATCGCCAAATCCCGGACATGTGGAGGCAGTTGCTGTCCATGCGATGCATCGTATGTTTTGCCATCTGCTGTGAATCTCTCAATATGAACAGGCGGAGGGAGTTTGTTAATGGGCAAGTGGGGGGGGTCGATCACACTGACGCCGTCCCAAGGGAGGAACCACAGTTTTCCGTCGGGCGTTTTGGCGACCTGTGGATGGTAGTGTCCAGGATCTGCGAGACTTCTTACACCATCGGAGCTGTCGAAAAGAGTGACCTTGATACTGAGATTTGTGTCTTGTTGCTTATCGGCGGATCTGGACCACGCTTCAAGGTCGGAACGGGCAATGCGTACCAAGCCACAGGCGGTGTACACCCACATCGATTGGTCATTATCTTCGATGGCCCAGTGGACGGTGTCGCAGGCCAACCCGTTTTTGGTGGTCAGCGTGGCCAAGCGATCATTTTTTAATCGGCTGAGCCCGCCTTCGGTTGCGATCCAAAGCGCACCATCGCTATCGAAATAAAAGTCGCTCACACGGCCCGCGCCGAGCCCATCGGCGGTCGTGTAAGATCCACGGATCTGGCCGTCAGAGAAATGCGCGATGCCGCCTTTGAAGAATCCAATCCACACTCCTCCCTGTTTCTGATCAGCCGTTAGAACACTCGCATGATCCTTGTGTCCCAGTTCATCCCAGGAGATATGCCGAATCTTGTTTTGCGTTGATATTCGAAACACGCCTTCATTTTCGTTGATTACCCAGAGATTCCCGGTAGTGTCCTCGGCGATTGAAAGAACCTCTCCGCCGGGGATGCCTTTGATGGGAATAAACTCATCATTCCGTAGAAAGCCCATCTCGCGAACTGTAGAAACCCATATTCGTCCACGGCTATCCTGGAAAAGAGAATTCGGTGCAAGTCCGTTAAGCATTCCATCCCGTTTGACGCCACCGATTTCAGGAATTGCGACTCGTCCTCTATCCCACCGGTTAAGTCCGCCATAGGTGCCGAGCCAAACGCTTCCATTCTTGTCGGCCAAGACTGATCCCACGAGGTTTTTGGAAAGGCCCTGCTGAACTCTAAATGTGGAAACGGGAAAGTCGCGAAAGCGGTCGAGCCCATCGCCCGTGGACACCCAAATGTTCCCTTCACGATCTTCGAAGAGACTACGAACGTCATCGCCGGAGAGGCCGTCAACCGCCGAAAACGCAGCTGTTCTTCCTTGATGAACGTGCATAAGACCATGATGCCATGTTCCGATCCACAGGCCACCGTTCCGATCGCGGAGTATCCTTTTGACTGGGAACCGAACCGAAGTACCTAGCCACGAAGTCGACCCGGTATTGCCCTCATTGAATTGGTAGATTCCGCCCCTGCGCGAAATCAGGAGTGCGCCATTAGAGCCTTGCACGATACCTTGTACACCGTTCGTCTCACCCGGCATGGAAAAGAACTGCGGACGATTGGGGTTCCATCTCCATAGACCGTTTGGCACACCCGCCCAGAGACTGCCCTTGTCGTCTTCATAGAGGGCGAAAACTCCGACGCCGAGACTACCATCATCCCCGTGACAATGAATGTCGCGACTTTGAATTGCGCAGATTCTTCCGTAGGGCCGGGACGCAGTCCCAACCCATATAGTTCCTACCCGATCTTCAAGCAACGCGAAAACGAACTGTTCCGCAAACTCCGTATATTGATTAAGCCTGCCGTCTTTCCAACTCGCCAGACCCTCCGCGCCAATCCAAAGTGTCCCATCTCTGGAAACAAGCAGGCTGGAAATCGCTCCCCGAGGGAGATGCTGATTTTCCGGAGGCTGCCATGGAACGGCTCGCACACCGTCGAACCGTAACAGCCCGAAAGCGGTTCCCAGCCAGAGATAGCCGTCGGGGGTCTGGGCGATAGCGTTGATCTCACCTTTGGCAAAGCCCTCCCGGACTTTCCAGGCCGTGTGTGCGTATTGGTTGACATCCAGCGAAGGATCGAGAGCAAGCGCGCAGGCACAGCACGCCACGACGATCGAAGACAGCGTAGATGCAAGTACGACAGGACGCCGCACTCATCCCCCAGATACACCTAGCGCACACATCTTATCGCATCGGTTCGCTTCATTGTGCGGGCGGGCAGCAAAAGTGATACTAAAGTACAAGTTGACCGTCCTCCAAGGGATGAGGCACTCTTCTGCTATGCATTTCGGCCAGGAACGAATGCGTCTAGCACTCCTCCGTTTGGCCTGTCTTGTTATGTTCGCGGGAGTGGTCTGCGGGCAATCGACAAACGGATCCCTCACTGGTCGTGTTGTCGATCCTTCTAAAGCTCGGATCGTAGGCGCCACAGTTACTGCCATCACTGCTGGCACAAACACCCGCAACGAGACGACTACCAACGCTGCAGGCGAATACTACCTACCGAATCTCCCTCCCGGCGCATATCAGATCGAGGTGGAGAAACGGGGCTTCAAAAAACTGATCAAACCAGATGTCATTCTGCACGTACAGGATTCTCTGAATATCGACTTCGAAATGACGCTCGGCTCCGCGTCGGAAAACGTAACCGTCGAAGCCGGTACAGCGCTGATCAATACCGAGTCTGCGACCGTCAGTACAGTGGTCGATCGCACGTTTGCTGACAACCTGCCGCTGAACGGCCGAACCTTTCAAACTCTGATCATGCTTACACCCGGAGTGGTCGTGACACAAACGGCTTTCGACGATCAGGGGCAATTCAGCGTGAACGGTCAGCGCGCTGACGCTAACTACTTCACCATCGATGGCGTGAGTGCGAATTTTGGCGTCACCGGCTACTTCCCACTCGTGCAGGCTGCCGGCGGAGCGCTTCCCGCGCTGACCGTTTCAGGGGGAACAAACAGCCTTGTTTCGGTGGATGCCATGCAGGAATTTCGAGTCCAGGCTTCCTCTTTTGCTCCGGAATTCGGACGTACTCCCGGTGGACAAATATCGATTGCGACACGCTCCGGAACGAATGCCTTTCATGGATCGCTCTTTGAATACTTTCGGAATGATGTACTGGATGCAAATGACTGGTTCAACGGGTATACAAACGAGCCGCCGCTACCGAAGCCCGAAGAGCGGCAGAACGATTTCGGTGGCACGTTCGGTGGTCCAATTATTGGAGACAGGACATTTTTCTTTTTTTCGTATGAAGGACTGCGGCTCAGGCAGCCATCAACGCAAGAGACCGTGGTGCCCGATCACACATCAAGGCAGCAGGCTCCTGCGACGGTGTCGCCATTCTTGAATGCGTATCCACTAGCGAACGGCGCAGAAGTCGGGAATGGCCTTGCCCAATTCAATGCCAGTTATTCTAATCCGTCCTCGCTTAACGCTTACAGCGTACGCATAGATCAAATGGTCAACTCGAAGATCAATCTTTTTGGGAGGTACGATTACTCGCCATCCACCTTTGGCCAGCGAGGTGCTTTTCCTCCACCCTACATGGTTTTGAGTGCAACAGAATCCGTCTCATCCTCTATTCAAACATTCACACTCGGCATGAACTATCTAATCACACCGCGACTCAGCAACGAAGTTCGCGTGAATTACAGCAATCAACGACTTGGAACTAAGTATTTCCTTGACAGTTTTGGCGGGGCGGTTCCCTTGGAGGATTCGGTCCTATTCCCCTCCGGGTTCTCATCTACCAATAGCTTGTTCTTACAATTCATTCCCGGAGTAGGAGAATATGGCCAGGGCAAGTCGGCGATCGATGAGCAACGTCAAGCCAACTTTATTGACAACCTGTCGCTGACCATTCGTAGCCACCAACTGAGATTTGGTGTGGACTATCGTTGGCTCTCCCCTTTCAGCAGTCCTTTCAATTACGAGCAGTTTATCGAATTCTCGGGGGTGGCCTGTCCGTCTTCCGGGTCGTGCGCCGGATACGCTCTGTCAGGAACAATTCCCGGAAACACCACAACGGTAGCTTTCGCCCAACCCAGTAGTTCCGTAGCAAATGCCTTGCTTTCACGAAATTTCTCGGTGTACGCACAGGACACTTGGAGGATTGCCACGCGACTTACCGTGACGTATGGCCTAAGGTGGGAGATTAATCCGCCACTGAAAGGGAAGAACTCGGCCAACGATCCTTTCACCGTGGTCGGACTGAATAATCCCGCGACGATCACTTTAGCTCCTCGCGGTACAGCGCTCTACCAAACAACCTACGCGAATATTGCGCCGAGGTTCGGAGTAGCGTATCGGGCAGGTGAAAAGCCGAACTGGAATACAGTTCTGCGTGCTGGATTCGGCGTTTTTTATGATCTTGGGCAGGGATCTCTGGGAGGAGTCTCGAGCTATTTTCCATACAACAACAGCAACTTTTTGTTTGATGTTCCATTCCCCTTGAGCTCCCAAAATGCCGCTCCCCCAGTTCTTACGACAAGTCCTCCTGTGGGCACCATTATTGTGGCCGACCCTCATCTAAAGCTGCCTCGCATCTATGAATGGAACGGAGGCATCGAACAATCGCTCGGTTCCGCGCAGTCTCTGTCTTTGACCTACGCGGGTGCAATTGGACGGAAGTTGCTTCGCGTCACTGATCTTATAAATCCAAATCCTAATTTCGGGGACGTAAATCTCACAGACAATGCCGCCACATCGGACTACCACGCACTCCAATTGAAATTCCAGCGGCGCTTCTCGCGAGGTCTTGAGGCGCTGGCATCGTACTCCTGGTCGCACTCCATTGACATTGGCTCGACGGATGCATTTTCAACTTACATGAACACACCGAGCCTCATCGGCAGTGCCAATATCGACCGCGGTGATTCCGACTTCGATATTCGACACGCTTTCACCGCAGGTCTGACCTACAATCTACCTAAGCCCGCATGGAGCAATGTTGCGGGGGCCGCCTTGGGCGGCTGGTCCGTGGACGGTTTGATTTTCGCGCGATCAGCCGCACCCGTGAATGTGGTTGGCGGAATCGTCTTTGCGAACGGTATCGCGCTTTATCCACGGCCGGATTTGGTTCCGGGGCAGCCTCTCGATCTTTTCGGATCGCAATATCCCGGTGGAAAGATTCTCAATGGCGCTGCCTTTATGGCCCCGCCGGCGGGCCAGCAAGGCGATTTCGGAAGAAATGTCTTGCGCGCTTTCGGAGCCTCGCAAGCGGATATCGCATTTCAACGTGAATTTCATCTAACCGAAAGAATGCAGCTTCGCTTTCGAGGGGAATTCTTCAACATCTTCAACCACCCCAATTTCGGTCCCCCCGACAACAACATAACGGACGCTCTTTTCGGTCATTCGACAGCGACGTTGGCAAGTAGTCTCGGCTCCGGTGGGGCAAATGGCGGCCTCAACCCGCTGTACCAAATCGGCGGCCCACGCTCGATCCAGTTGGCGCTGAAGCTTCAGTTTTGATCCACCTTATTTACAACGTGGCAAAAAAGGCGGCGGGGTGTCTCACAAGTCGTCCCATACCAAGACGAAGCATCCATATTGCTTTCCTATCGCTCCCTGTTTACAAGCCACACATTCCCACTCAGCGAACCTAAGGCAAATAGAAGCGGAGCGTGGAGTAGACCACCACGTCACTACCTTGCGGCGAAGTGCCTATACCGCTCCATAAGTTGCGATGTATGAATACCACCTGATTCCCCTGTTCAATCCTGCCGTGCTCGCCTTGATGAATGCGATACCAATACCCGACGGTCCCTTCATAGATGTTGCGATTCGCCCCGTCGCAGGTATTCAGAGCTACTTCATTTGTGCAATCTGCATAACTAACGAGAGGAGAACCGTATCCTGCGGCCGTCCCAGTGGGTGAGGCAAATGCATACCGGCCCGCGTACTCATCCCCACCGTATGCGTATAAATCAAGACGGCTGCCGCGGTGATATACAAAGCCTCCCATGATCCTGGCTTCTCTTAATGGCCGTAGCTCTCCGGTTGTCGGATTCAAAGTGGCATCGGGCAGTCCGGAAGAGCCATATCGCCCGATGCCTTGTCCAAGAAGCCCTTCCAGCGACACTTCTAATGTTTTGTCCGCAAACGGCATTAGCGCGCCGAAACCAACACCATAACCTCCGCTGGTGTTCGTATGGCCAGGTATGGTCGCGGTTGATGCGATTCGATCACGGAAGAAACGACCCAGGGCTTTGATTTCGAAGTGTCCCCAGCCAGGCTCAAAGGCGACCTTCGCCAAGAAATCGGGAGCTAAGGTCGTAGATTGGCCACTACTGTAATTGGCCAGAAAAGGTAGAAGGTTGACTCCAGTCGAAGCGTTCTGGCTGGTGTTGAGTCCCATGACATTCGGAGGCACGAAAGCTGCCGAATAAGTAGTTTCTGGATCCTCTATCGCAAAAGCTGTCCAGACCTTGTTGTTGAAGTTCCTGGTCAGGCGAACTGCTTTCTCGCGCGTCCAGGTGAAACCAACTACATATTGGCCATCCTCATCAACCGGTCTCAGTACGTCAAAGGTTGAAATACCTTTCTCATTAGTTGTAAGAAGGGACCACATTTGACCGGCGGTGAAGGTCCAGCCTGATGGCCTGTCGAACTGCACAAAGAGTTGCCTCAGGCGGGGAGTCCAGGAACTGGACTGAACGTAGTTGGCAGTTGGGGCTGCCCCGAGAAAATCGGCTTCGATATATCCTTTCAGACTTGTGCTCGTGGTGCCCTGTACCAGTACTGAGAGCTGTGAGTTGCGCACGCTTCCCCGGAACTCGCTCAGCATAGCATTTGAAGATCCGTTCAGTGGAATCGCTGAAAAGCTGTCCGAAATATCCGCGTTTTCATTGCGAGCACGGAACAGAAGTGTTGATTCCAGGAAGCCACCCGGAATCAAACTAAGGCCTCTGTAGTGGAATGACGTAGGTTTTTCGGGGTTCTCCGTCTTGTCGGGCTGTGATCGAAGAGCCTGTGACGGAGGTGTCTGGCTCCCAGGCAGAACTGGATCAGTAGCGGAGATTGTTGCTACGGTTCCACCAGCCGCCTTCAACTCTGTGATTCGATTCTGCATTTTGATCATCTGCGAGCGCATTTCGTCCAGTTGTTTCTGCAACTCTCCGATTGCAGAGTCTTGGTCAGAGGCTTGAGCCAGTCCCATTACAGTGGCTATCGCGGTGAAAATGCTAACTAAGATGAATCTTCGACGCATGATCCTCGCCTTTCCGTCCGAACGCATACGGCATCGCGTATCCGAAATCGGGCATCGGGAGTTTCTAAACCGCCTCATTCGTGCCATCCCTGATTCTTGAGTCGTTCTTAACCAGAGATTTCGGCAGGTCATCGAGTCACTGCCAAGAGAGCACCGTGCTAAACAAAGAAGCGTTGAAACTCCGACAAGACTTCATCAGGTTGCTCCTCCGGCAGCAGATGCCCACACGGAAGAGCGCGACCCGTCACCGACCCGGATGCTTTCACCTTCCACGTGTCGATCACGTTCCAGAGTTCACCAACCGTTCCCTTCGCGCCCCAAAGTGCGTGGACGGGACACCCAATCTTGTGCCCAGCCGCGTCGTCCGCGCGATCCATATCGAGGTCGATCGAAGCGCCTGCCCGATAGTCTTCACACACCGCATGGATGGACTGAAGGCTGCAATAGCAGCGTTGGTATTCACCCATGGCCTCGGGAGTAACTGCGCCGGGGGTTTTACCTTGCACAAAGAGGTGGTCGCGCAAGTAATAGACCGGATCGAGACCAATGAAGTGCTCGGGCATCGGATGCGGCTGTATCTGAAAGAACCACCAAACATACCTCGTTGCGAATTCCTTGTTTGTGTCGTGGTACATAGTCAGTGTTGGAGCAATGTCGAGAAAAGCGACTTTCTCGACCGCGTCCGAGTGATCGAGACACAGCCGATGGGCAACCCTGGCGCCTCGATCGTGACCCGCCAGGAAAAAACTGTTGTGGCCCAATTGGTGCATGACCTCGACCTGATCCTGGGCCATGGCTCGAAACGAATAGTTGATGTGGTTATTACCGCCCTCGGGTTTGCTAGAGTCTCCGTAGCCGCGCAAGTCCGCGAGGACGACTCGGTAGCGCTCGGCAAGCCGAGATGCAATTTTGTGCCATGTCACCATTGTTTCCGGGTGTCCATGCAGCAGGAGAAGAGGTTTGCCGGTTCCCTTGGTCAGGACCCGGATCTTGGCGCCAGAAGTTTCCATGGTCGTAGCGTGGAACCCTGGGAACAGTCTTTCTGTTATCTCCCGTGAAGATGGAGCCGGCGATAGGGGGAGTTCAGAACAGGGGCTAACAGAAGGCCCCGTGGACGGTAATGCCTTTTCAAGTTGATTCGGAGTAGGCTCTTGAGCCGAACTCTTCTTCCATAGAGCTGCTGATGATGCAGCAGCAAGTCCCATCAGTGTAAAGTTGCGTCGATTCATCATAAGGATCCCTCCGGTAAGTTTGTTCATCCACACAGAAAGCAATTTGCCGACTTCTCCCTGGGCGCAAATCAAAGCATTTCAAAGCCCCGTACTCTTCTTGGGTTTCCCCACAGGAAACTTAAACGTGACTCCGGCGAAGATTTGCCAAGTTGGTGATCCAATGCCGCTTTGGAACACGGAATATTGCGGCTCGATATAGAGGTTAACTAGATCGCCATCTGCCCTCTTCCATACTTTCCCGAGGCCGAATCCGAGCGGGATGTATTGCGAATGGTGAAAGGTATCAAACGTCCAAACCCCTGAAGATCGGAAGTAGACGCCATGAGAAAAATGGTAGAAAAAGAATGGTTGCGCAGTTGTTATTCCGCCGGCCGGGCCTGAACCGCCTCCAGAGAAGGAGTGCTGGTAGGTTACAAGTGCGGCCAATAATCCCCAGCTGTGAGGGTCAATCAAACCTGCGGCAGTGCCGGCCTGCCATCTCCCAGAGCCGTACGCATCTCCTCTGGCGGTTGGCGCCGCGATAAGCGGCCCGGCTCCGAGGGTAATCTTACCTACTTGAAAAGGCAGGATATCGTAGACTTCCAGATCCCCAACACCCGTATTCGGCCCGCCCTGGGCGCTGGCAGTTGCGTTGATCGGCAGGATTGTGCGAACGAACTGATGAAGACCGAATGTGTCGATCGGCACCGCCACGCGCAGTAATCCCTGACTAGCATTTCTGCCGGGAAATCCTTCCGGCGAAGGCACGAAGCGGTCCTGTAGATCAACAGTAAGCAGCGACTCAAGAGGATTGTTCGCCGCGTTCGAGTCGTTTACCTCTTCAGAGCCGGTGTGGGCGGACTGCTGTTGGAGTGCATTGGTTTCTTGTGCCCGTGCGTTACCTGCAAAGATGGCGAGGCTAGTCACCACGGGTATTAGGTGTTTTGAAAACGTGCTGACTTGAGGCATAGTCCTTTCTCCACGATGAGCGGCTCTCTTATTGAAAGTTCGGGTAACCGGTACTGAGATTGAGGAAACGCAACAACCATCTGGGCCGAACAAAGCACGATCGAGTTCCGGCGACGCGGAGAGCACCTTTATATTTTCCGTAACCGGCATCGTGTTCTCCTTTTGGATAGAGTGCATAGTCAGCATTAAGCCCGAGACGTGAGGACAAATCTACTGGGCCAACGTATAGGTTCCATACCAAAGTCTGGGATGTACACGGCGCGCAGAGCGAGGCTAATGCGCTTAGGAACGAAAGCAATTCGCGATAAAAAGCCCCCCGTGCGAGGGGTTCGTCAGCCCCGTAGAGTGCTTTCTTGGAAACAGATCGATCTGGACTTCAAATCAATTGGTAGAATAGGAGGCCAAAACCAACGATGCGGGGCTCCCACCAGATGGCCCATGCCAAGCCAACTTCTAAGCGCAGCCGCGAATCCAGCAAGACTAAAGAGGAAAAACTGCGGCCGAGCGAACTCGCTTTACGTGAGGCACACGCACCGGTCGAGCGAAGCGAAGAACGCTGGCGGTCTGTTTTCGAGAACTCGATAATCGGCGTTGCGTTAACTGATCTGAAGGGTCAGTTTATTGCCACCAATCCCGCGTACCAGAGAATGGTTGGATACACGGACGAGGAATTGCAGCAACTTCGTTTCCTCGATATCACTGTCGAAGAATACCGCGAATATAACCGGGCGCTTGTCGAGGAGCTTCTAAAAGGAAAGCGCCGGCAATTCCAAATCGAGAAGCAGTACCGGCGAAAAGACGGCACCCTGGTACGGGTGCGAAACAATGTCTCTATTGTGCCAGGCACCGAAAAAGTGCCGCAATTCATCATGACGCTTTCCGAGGACATCACGGAACACAAGAAGGCGAAGGAAGCGTTGCGCGCGAACGAGGTTAAACTTCGGCAAGTGATCGATACGATTCCGGCATTGGTCTGGTGCAATCTGCCGGACGCTTCGCACGAATTTCGTAACAAACGCTGGCACGATTACACCGGCCTGTCGCCGGAGGAGTCGCACGGCTGGGGCTGGCAAGTTGCCTTCCATCCGGAGGATTTGCCACCACTACTGAAGAAATGGCAGGAGATGGTGGTCTCTGGAGAACCAAGAGAAATCGAGGCTCGTATTCGAGGCCGTGACGGCGCGTACCGTTGGTTTCTAATTCGGGCCGAGCCGTTTCGAGACGAAAGCGGACAGATCGTCAGCTGGTATGGCACAAATACCGACATCGACGATCTCAAGCGCGCCCAGCAGCATTGGCAGCGCAGCGAGGCGTTTCTCGCCGATGGTCAACGCCTCAGCAAAACCGGCACATTTTCGTGGTCGATAGCAAAGAATGAGGTCATCTGGTCGGCGGAACTGTGCTCCATTTTCGACTTTGACCCAAGCTTGCCCGTGACACTCGAATTGATTGGCAGTCGTGTTCACCCCGAAGATCTTCCGATGCTGGAGGACATGATAGCCAGAGCCCAGCGAGGAGAAGGACAATTTGAGTATGAACATCGCATCGCGATGCCTGACGGCTCAGTCAAGTATATTCACTTGGCCGGCCACACCGTTCACGATGCGAAGGGTCGGCTGGAGTATATTGGCGCGGCCCAGGACGTGACTCAGCGCCGGGTGGCGGAAGAGCAGTTGCGCGAGCGCGAGCGCAATTTGAGCCTGATCGTGGACAGCATCCCCGGTCTCGTTGTGCGGATGTCGGCGGCAGGCGAAGTCGAACTGGCAAATCGGCAACTTCTGGCGTATTTCGGCAAGAACCTGGAGGACATGAGGAACTGGATAACGAGCGGCGTCGTTCACCCCGAAGATCTTCCTCGCGCAATCGAAACTGCCAGCCACTCGTTCGCCACTGGCAAGCCATACGAGATGGAGATTCGCGTCCGGCGATTCGATGGAGTGTATCGCTGGTTCCAGGCACGCGGGATCCCACTTCGGGACGCTGAGGGCCGAATTCTCCAATGGTATGCCCTTCACACGGACATCGATGACCTTAAAAAGGCCGAAGAGGCTCTGCAGTCGACCGAACACAATTTGAGTCTAATCATCAATACGATGCCAACATTGGCTTGGTCAGCGCATCCTAACGGGTCTGCAGAGTTCTTCAATCAGCACTACGTCGATTACGTTGGACTTCCGATAGAAAAACTGGTGGGCTGGGGCTGGACCGTGGTCGTTCATCCAGACGAGTTGAGCGCTCTGATCGAGACTTGGCGATCGACTATGAGTGCAGGTGAACCGGCCGAAGGCGAAGCACGATTGCGCCGCTTCGATGGGCAGTATCGATGGTTTCTGTTTCGCGCCAACCCCATGCGTAATGAATCGGGCGAGATCGTGAAGTGGTACGGAACCAATACTGACATCGATGACCGCAAAAGGGCTGAAGAGGCTCTGCAGTCGAACGAGCGTAATTTGAAGCTGATGATCAACGCCATTCCCACCTTCATACAAGTGTCGCGGGCTGATGGAACTGTTCTGTCGGTCAATCAAACGGTGCTGGATTACCACGGTGTCAGCATTGCGGATGTTCAAAGAGAGGACTTTCGCTCTCGGTTTTACCATCCGGACGACGCGAAAAGGCTGCACGAGGAGCGCGCGGAAGCCCTCAAACGGCCCGTACAGTTCGAATATGAGCAACGCGCACTGCGTAAGGACGGTGCATATCGTTGGTTCCTGGTCCGCTACAATCCCCTCCTCGATGATCAGGGAAAGATCGAACGATGGTATGTGGCCGCGTTCGACATCGAAGACCGAAAACGAGCCGAGGCGGAGGTCAAGGAATCCTACCTTCGTCTCGCCGAAGCCCAACGGCTGAGCAAAACTGGCAGTTTCATTACGGATTTGGTGGCAGATGACCACAACTGGTCCAAGGAGACCTTCCGGATCTTCGATTTCGATCCGTCAACCAGGATCACGGTGCAGATGATTCGGGATATGATCCACCCAGAGGACCTGCCTCCGTTCGACTCTATGATCGCGCGCGCCATGACGGGCAAGGATGTCGATTTTTCTTTCCGGTTCGTGACGTCCCGAGGTGCCGTGAAGCACATTCGAGGCATGGCTCGTGTCATCGAACACATCGCCGGCCGGCCGCTATTCATCGGCGCTCTTCAGGACGTAACGGATAGCAAGCTCGCCGAAGAAGCTCTGAACCGGGCACGGTCTGAACTCGCCCACGTGGCGCGGGTGACGACGCTAAACGCGTTGACCGCCTCGATCGCTCATGAGATCAACCAGCCGCTGTCCGGCATCATCACCAACGCCGATACATGCCTTTGGTTGCTCTCTACCGATCCTCCCGACGTCGACGGCGCGCGTGAAACGGCGCAGCGCACGATCCGCGATGGGAATCGCGCGTCTGACGTGATTAGCCGACTGCGCACTCTTTATAGCAAGAAGGAATCTCGGCCAGAATCAATGGACCTGAATGATGCGATACGAGAGGTCATTTCGTTGTTGCTGAGCGACCTCCAACGAAACCGAGTAATTGTTCGCCAGGAGCTTGCGGACGACCTGCCTCCTATTGTGGGCGATAGAATCCAGCTTCAACAGGTCGTCCTGAACCTGGCACGGAACGCTTCGGATGCGATGAGCACAATCGACGATCGACCAAGAGAGTTGCTAATCAAAACCGAACGGCAGGCGGACAATCGGGTGTGCCTTAGTGTCAAAGATGTTGGAGTCGGTTTCCAACCTCAAGCTGCCGACAAGCTCTTCGAAGCTTTTTATACAACCAAGCGCGATGGGATGGGAATCGGGCTGCATGTGAGCCGCTCGATTATCGAGGCTCATCATGGGCGTCTGTCGGCTACCGCCAATGATGGACCCGGAGCCACATTTTCGTTTGCTATCCCTTGCAGTTTGACGGACGCTGAAACCCGCACCAAATCGGAGTAATGACGCAAGGATCCAAGAGCGAGGAATCTATACCATCGTACAGTTGACCACTGTTGCCGTTCGGGGCGAACATAGCGCGTCGGAGTACGGTGAAGAGCCTCGAATGGAGACGATTTCATCTGTCGCTTTGCGGAGACTTTGCGGAAAAATGCTCGGCGGCCCCTTCCTCACCGAACACGGCGGCCTCACCAGACACCGTTGGAGCAGAACTCTTCTGGGTCTGGGGGTTCGAGGAAATCTCCCAGTGTGTTGGGCGCCGAATCAGAGAGCAAGGAAAATGGCTGGTTCTCTTGTATCTGTAGTCGACGACGATGAATCGGTACGCGAGTCATTGCCCGGTTTGGTCAGAGCTTTCGGCTTTCCGGTTTGTGCGTTTTCGTCCGCGGAGGAATTCCTTGAATCTGGTCGGGTATCTCAGACTAGATGTTTGATTCTTGACATCGCGATGCCGGGCATGTCAGGACCCGAGCTTCAAAGCGAGCTGAAACGCCGGCAGTTGGAGGTTCCGGTAATCTTTATCACAGCTCAAAGAGATGAGACAGTACGGACACGCATGCTCGAAGGAGGAGCCGTCGAATGTCTATCTAAGCCTTTTAGTGCCACAGCTCTGCTGAAGGCACTCAAGGCCGCGTTTCGCGTCTGACGATCGATGGAGGACCCAACTGTGGCAGATAAAATCACCCTTGCGCGGTCATCTAACGATGACCTGAGGTCGTCAAAAATGGCGGAAGCCTCACCGACCGTTTTTGTAGTGGATGACGACATCTCCGTGCGCGAATCATTGGAATTGCTGATTCGCAAGCGCGGTTGGCATCCCGAAACCTTTACCTCCGCTGATGAATTCCTCGCGCACCCGCCGCTACTCGCTCCAAGTTGTCTGGTTCTAGACTTCTCCCTTCCTGGCCTGAACGGACTGGAGCTCCAAAAACGCGTTGCCGTTGAATTGCCATGCATGCCGATTATTTTCCTCACTGGATGCGGCGACATACCAATGTCGGTCCAGGCAATGAAAGCTGGAGCTGTGGAATTCCTCACGAAACCCTTCAGTAACGAATGCCTGCTAAGCGCGATAAGGAACGCCATCGAGCGCAGCCGCACCAAGCTTGACAGCGAGACCGAGATTCGCGCCCTCCGCGCACGCCATTCGGCCCTCACGAAGCGCGAACGTCAAGTGATGACATTGCTGGCCTCTGGCATGCTCAACAAGCAGGTGGGCTATGAACTCGGCATCACCGAAATCACCGTAAAATTCCATCGTGGCAACCTAATGCGAAAGATGGAAGCCGAATCATTCGCGGATCTGGTAAACATGGCCACACGGCTTCGCTTAACACAGTCGTCTAAAGCCAAGGCTCCCGCAATCCTCTAATTCTCCATATTCAACGCAAGTCTTCATTGGCATTGTGTCGTCCGGGCCGATATGCAGGCCACTGGTGATGTTCGTTACGATCGGGTCAGATCTGTCCGTTTCTGGAGGGTCTCGATATTCGGGCATCTCGAACCGTGAATCCACCGCAGTCATTTTGGAGCAATCGAACCTCTCCGAACCCTTCCTAGTTAAGATGCCGACGTAACGATTGAGTGCATAGACCCGGCGTTGAGGACAGTTCTCGGCCTCTGTCGCGACAAGGCAGAGGTCGCTGCTCGGTCGCACAAACAACTGGTATCAGCTTGCCGCCGAATTTGAGAATTTCGTTCAGTCCGACCGAGGAAAATGAAGGTGGTCTTTCGTGTTCTGCGAGAAGCTGTTAGGATATTTCTGTGACAAAGATTTGCGAAAGTTTTGCTGGTGGTTTTGCCCGGGTTGGCAGAACTCTGGATCGCCCGCCGCAGCCCGTAGAAGGTGTTTTGCGCTTGCAAGAGAGCGGGGAAGTCGTCGAACCTTATGGGCGGTTTATGGGCGGTTCGGACCGGAATACAAGCAATTCGGTTCGCTTTGTGCAATCTGTGCAATTTATGCAAATGGCGCAAGGCCGCATAAACACTGGTTATTTCGCATCTCGTTGATTTGGCGAGTGGGGACGTAGTTCAGTTGGTTAGAACGCTGCCCTAGCATCCCACCTAAATAATATCTTCAACTACTTCAGTCAGTTACGCGGATAGTGCTTCCGTCGCACTGTCACCAAGCCGCCAGTTCTTTGTTCGCAAGATCGACGGCGCGCAAACCGCTTCAGGAGAGAAGCCCCGAGTTCGAATCTCTTCGCATCCGGCAGCGTAAAGTCGCTCCTATGGGTCAATTCCCGGGGATCAGCGTGCATATGCTGACTCTGTTCCTCATGTTCGTTACGTCCGGTACAGAGTCTTCACACTTTCGTTAAACTTCAGGGCCACGGGAGGCGCGGCATACTTGTCGGTCACAATCTCGATGTATGCACCTCGGCCGCCCTTAGACGCCGTCTTAAGGGCCTGATCGAATTCTCCGCATGTGGTGACACGCGCGGTGAACCAGTCGTCGCATCCAAGCGCCTTCGGTAAATCGGCGTAGTGCCACTGAGCAAGATCGTTGTACTCAATGTTGGGGTCCTTGCAGAGCAGTCGTTCAATCAGGTAGCCCGAATTGTTAAGGACGAAGATGATAGGCTTCAGCCCGCGCCGGCCGAACTGACTGATCTCCTGAGCTGTCAGTTGATGGGAGCCTTCACCTGTAATCAGCACAACGCGACGGTCGGGCGCCGCGACTGCTGCTCCAAAGGCCGCCGGGGTCGCATATCCGATAGCACCCCACAACGTCTGGTTGTAAAACTTCGCGCACTTTGGCAGGAGTGCAAACGCCATTCCAAACCCGGAAGTCCCAGTCTCAGTAAAGACGATATCGTTCGGTTTAATAAAATCCGCCCAGCGAGGATAAAGCGCGCCTGCGGTAATCGGATCGCTGCCGGCGCCCTTTACTGGTCCGAGCGAGCCTGGTTGAACCGGTGGTCTCTGATTTCGTTTCTCAACACGCCCCGCGAGCTCAGCGAGGACATCTTTCATTTCGACGCTGGGATAAACCTTTGTGCCCACCTGAGTATGATGGTGACGGATATCGATGGTCTTTTCCGGGTCAAGACGCGCTGTGAAGGCGCCCGTGCTGAAGTCCGTCAGAATGGCTCCGATCAGAACGACGACGTCGCATGATTCAACGTACTCACGAACCGCCTCGTCCATGAGCTTTCCTTGGTATATGCCAATGTAGGCTGGCTGTTGCTCTTCGAGTGTGGATTTGTCCATAAGCATAGTGGCGAAGGGAAGTCCGGAAGCATCCACGAACGCCTGGACAGCATCCTGCAACTTCGCACGACTGGCCAGGATTCCTGGCAGAATGCATCCGGTCTTGGCCGCGGTGAGAGCCTCAATAATCGCGGAGACGGCCCTCTCCAGCGATGCAGCGTCGCTCTTCGGTGAATCGAGTGGGGTTGCACTGCTGACCACGGGCTGATTCGCGACATCTGCCGGAAACGCCATATAGACAGGCCTGCGGTGGTACAGTGCCTCAGCGATCAATCGCTCTGTTTCGTAAGCGGCGTTTTGGGGGGTCATGATGGCGCTGGCACAAACGACTTTTTCAGCCATCTTGTGGAAGAAGTCGAATTCACCATTCCCCAGCGTGTGGTGGACAAGCGCGCGCCCGGCTTGGGCAGGCAGATTTGGCATTCCGACTAGGTGGAAAACCGGCACATGCTCGGCGTAGGCTCCGGCGATTCCATTGATAGCGCTCAATTCACCTACACCGTAAGTCGTGTTGAGAGCAGCGATGCCGTGAATGCGAGCGTACCCGTCGGCCGCATACGATGCGTTCAGTTCGTTGCAGCATCCGACCCAATCGATACCAGGAAAACCAACGATTGCATCCTCAATGGGAAAGGCGAAGTCCCCTGCAACGCCGAAAACTTTGGTTATTCCGATGTCCTTGAGCCTCGACAGAACGTGGTCGATTACGGTGGGCGACGTTGCTTTTTGTGTTGGGGCTGACTCTTGCAATATTCCTCTGGTTGAACCTGCTTCTTTTGTTGCGGCGGATACACGCGACATAATTTGGCCTCCTCAGTATTTTGGCGCTCCATGTTGCTGATGTGCTTTTCCTCTCTAAATGAAGGGCGCATCACGCGGATTTTCTTTTCTCGGCGACTGGTTTACTTTGAGCCTGCATAGACTTCACGAGGTCAGCGGCCGACGCTCCTTCGAGCGACAATCCGTAGCCAACTTCTCGTACGATGCGCTCCTTTAACGGATGGATGAAGTGCACGCGTGTGTTGCGGCGCGTCACCTCCGGCACCTTTAGGTACAGCGCGGCGAGTTCTCGCGCTCGGCTGAGCGCGTTTCCGTTGGGGACGACTTCGGCAACAACTCCCCACTCGTGCACGGTGCGCGCCGTCAGCGGTTGCGGATTGAGCAGGAACGCCTCGGCCCGTCCTGATCCAGCGCGATAACTCCACGTAGTAAAGATTCCATCCCCTGGCACAATCCCTCCCGCGAAGTGGGGGACGTCGTGGAAGGTCGCACTTTCGGCTGCCACGATCACATTGGCCAGCAAGGCATACTCTGAGTGCACATGCGCTCGCCCTTCGACAGCTGCGATGACAGGCACGCGTATATTGGCTATGTTTTCAAGAATCTGACAGCCTTCGTCGTGAGTCTGACTCCAAACACCGGGATCGGCCACATTGCCGAAAGTGGCGAAATCAATTCCAGGAATGAAATCACCACCCGCGCCGGTTACGATGACGATCTTGTTCCCTCGATCTTGCGCGATCCGGTAGAAGGCTTCGAGAAACTCTGTATGGTCTTGAGCAGTGAAGGTGAACGGCCCACCGTTGCTGTGAAATTCAGCAACCAGCACACCTGTGTCGTCTCGTGTCAGCTTCAGGCTGCGGTACTGGGAAAAATAAGCTGGTTGAGTTGTTTGCATATGGAATTCTCCAAATCGAATTGAGGCACTTCAATCTACAACCGGTCAGAATATCAACCTAGTTTTGCAACATGGCGTGGTCCGCTCTCAAATGATGGCGCACCGAAATTGACGGCAAACGACGAATGACTCGAGGATTCGAATCGCATCTGCTCCTGGGTGGGAGCACGAGAATAACCAAACCAAGTGGCGAAGGCTGAATGCCGGTGACTCCGTGTTTATGCGTCATTCTCGCAGTGTGAGGTCTGCCGGATGTAGGGGAACCGGGTCTTCGTGTCGATATGAAAACTCCGAGACGTATTTGCGACAGGAGATGCCCACCCGACCAGTTGCGATATGTGCGCTAACGATCTTGATTGCCCGCCAGCAGAACCTTAATCCCGCTTACCTAAAGTGTTGGCGTTTACGTCGGAGGACGACATTCTTTGGAAGCTCGATTGCTAGTCTTCGACTGGATCGTAATGCAGTACCAACACAGCACTAGGTTAGACACTGAGCAGGAGTGGATCATGGCTATCATCTCCCGAGGTTTTTCCGGTCGACGCAGCGCATCCGAAGCCAAACTCCCGCCGGGTCAATACCTCACCACCGATTTCCCCGTCTTATCCGCAGGTCCAACACCGCGCATTTCGCTCGATCGCTGGGAATTCACGATCGACGATGGAAGCAAGGTTTTGAAGCGATGGGATTGGAAGTCGTTTCGCGAGCTGCCTACCGAAACTATTACCGTTGATCTGCATTGCGTAACCCGGTGGTCGAAACTGAATACGTCTTGGGAAGGGGTTTCACTAGATGTCCTGATTGCGGACCTGAAGACAGATTTGCCATATGCGATGTTTCGTTCGTCCGGCGATTACACGACGAACCTACCCTTGAAAGATGTCATGAACAAGCAGGCCTGGATCGCGTTCAAATACAACGGCGCCGATCTTGAGCCCGAACATGGCGGCCCCGCGCGGCTTCTCGTTCCTCATCTCTATTTGTGGAAAAGCGCGAAATGGGTAAAGGGCATGACGCTCATGCGGAACGACAAACCGGGTTTTTGGGAAAACCTCGGCTACCACATCTATGGTGACCCATGGCAGGAACAGCGGTACTCGAACGAGTGACGTGGCGTGGCGCAAAGGTTGTTGCGGTGCATGACGAAACAGCGACTGCACGGACGCTCGTACTCGCAGTTCGCGATTGGCCAGGTCAGGTCGCTGGCCAACATGTGGACGTGCGTTTGAGCGCTCCAGACGGGTACTCTGCGGTCCGATCCTACTCGATTGCCTCTTCGCCGAGCTCCGATGGCCGCATTGAAATCACCGTCGAACGACTGCCGAACGGCGAAGTCTCACCATACCTCACGCAGGAAGCCATGGTCGGCGATGAGCTAGAGTTGCGAGGCCCGATTGGCGGATGGTTCGTGTGGCGATGCGAGCAGATGGAACCGATCCAACTGGTAGCCGGTGGCTCCGGCATCGTTCCTCTTATGGCTATGATT